>ERZ832973.33-NODE-33-length-167921-cov-38.574303_pt1 | contig 167921 bp, 150 predicted proteins | sample MGYA00519950_ERZ832973 | MGnify/ENA primary metagenome ERZ832973 (study PRJEB31850, sample SAMEA3708734) | human gut metagenome | biome: human gut; feature: human-associated habitat; material: faeces | place: China | collected 2014 ... | reverse complement strand
AAGAAATACGGTCTCAAAGCAGCTCGTAGAGCACCACAGTTCTCAAAGAGATAATCTCTCTGTTGCAGGACAGACAATTTCAAACAGCATTTTTACAACTCCTCAGGGTTTCGGTCTTGGGGAGTTTTTTTATCTTGACAAGTAAACGAGTGTTTACTATACTATACGGGTAAACAATCGTTTACTACTGGAGGCGCATGATGATGAATACGAAGGAAAAGATATTAGTGGCTGCTTTGCGGCTATTTGCGGTCAATGGGTATGAGGCGGTTTCTGTCAGCCAGATTGCCGGAGAATTAGGTATAACGAAAGGTGCCTTATACAGGCATTATAAAAACAAGAGAGATATTTTTAATTGTATATTTGAATATGTTTGCCAACTGGATGTAGAGCGTTCGCAGAAAAGCGGTGTTCCGGAAAAAGATTATTCGGAAATGCCGGAAGCTTTTTCTAATGTATCTGCAGAAAGTCTGGGAAATTATATGAAAGCACAATTCTATTATTGGAGCGAAGATGAAATTGCCTGCAATTTTCGTAAAATGCTTACGTTGGAACAATACAAATCCCCGGAAATGAGTGCTTTATACCAAAAGGTTCTGGTAAGCGGACCTCTGGAATATATCGAAAATCTGTTTCGCGAAATATCTAGGAAACAAAAGAAAGAGCTGCCATCTCCCCATGCGTTAGCAGTGGAGTTTTATGCACCTTTTTATTTTCTGCTTAGTATGTCAGATGGAGCAGATTGTAAAGAGAAAAAAGAGGAAATCGCCCATAGCTATGTGCATTATATTGACGATTTTTTTCAAAAATACTTTTTATAAAAATTCATGGGAAAGGAAATTATAGTGAAGCAAATAATTAACATAAAAAAGTACGGATTCTCCGAAGAATTTTCAAATGCAATCCCACAAGAGAATTCATTAGAACCAGGGCGTGTTCTTGCCCAGGAAAGAGGGTTTTATAGAATTATAGCGGACAAGGGAGAGAAATTGGCGGAAATGTCTGGAAAGTTCCGATTTCAAACGGCAGTTTCTTGCGAATACCCTGCTGTTGGCGACTTTGTACTGGTAAACTGGAATGAATCCGGCAGCAGTGCTATGATTGAAGCTCTCTTGCCGCGAAAAAGCGCTTTTATCCGAAAAGCAGCCGGAGAATCACAGAAGGAGCAGGTGGTTGCGGCCAATATTGATACTGTATTTTTGTGCATGGCATTAAACAAGGATTTTAACCTCAGACGGTTGGAACGATATATTTCCATTGCATGGGACAGCGGCGCTATGCCGGTTGTTGTGCTGACAAAATCGGATCTGTGTGATGATTTGGCAAATAAACTTTCAGAGGTATCTTTGGTTGCTTTTGGTGTAGACATTCTGGTTACGAATTCAATGGAAGAAAACGGATATAAGGAACTTTTACCGTTTATTTCAGAAGGAAAAACGATTGCATTTATTGGATCTTCAGGTGTGGGAAAATCCACTCTTATTAATCGTCTGTTGGGTCAGGAATATCTGAAAACAAACGGGCTTCGCAATGATGATAAAGGCAGACACACCACTACCCGCAGAGAATTATTCCTTCTCCCTTCGGGTGGTATGGTAATCGACACACCGGGTATGCGTGAATTGGGAATGTGGGATAATGATACAGGAATTGAGAGAACCTTTGCGGATATTGAGGAACTTGCTGTTCAGTGTAAGTTCCGCAATTGTACGCACGCAAGTGAGCCGGGATGTGCCATTAGGAGAGCACTGGAGTTGGGAGCATTACAGACAGACCGCTGGCAATCTTATCAGAAGTTAAAGGCTGAAAATGACTACATGGAAGATAAGGAAAGCTACCTGATTGCAAAAGGAAAACGGGAAAAAGAAATTTCAAAACTGATTAAGAAAATGCCAATCAAAGGGCAATAGAATGGAGGATGTTTATGGAACAGAACGTTATTATCAGAAAAGAAGAACAAAAGGACTGGGAAATCGTGGAGAATATCACAAGAGAAGCCTTCTATAATCTTTATGTACCAGGATGCGTGGAACATTATTTAGTCCATATCATGCGGAAACACGAAGATTTTATTCCAGAGTTAGATTTTGTTTTGGAACGAAACGGTCAAGTGATTGGTAATATCATGTATACAAAAGCAAGATTAATTGACGAAAATGGGATTGAAAAAGAAATTTTAACTTTCGGTCCGGTCAGCATTCTGCCGGCTTATCAGAGAATGGGCTATGGGAAAATGCTTATGGAACATTCTTTTCAGGCAGCAATGCAGTTAGGCTATGACGTTATTGTTATTTTTGGAAGCCCCAGCAATTATGTCAGTCGCGGTTTTAAAAGCTGTAAAAAATATAATGTTTCTATGGAAAATGGGAGATACCCTGCTGCCATGATGGTAAAAGAACTGTCTCCTCATGCACTGGACGGTCATAAGTGGATTTATCATGATAGTCCGGTTATGGTAATCAGTGAGGAAGAAGCAGAACGCTATGACAATACACTGGAGCCGCTGGAAAAGAAGTATTTTCCAAGCCAGGAGGAGTTTTATATTATGAGCCATTCTTTTGTGGAGGAATAGGACAACAAAAATTGACAGGAGATGATGGTAATGAAGACTATTTGTGGAATTGACTGTAGGGAATGTACTCACAAAGATAATTGTAAAGGCTGTGTGGAAACAAACGGACATCCGTTGGGCGGCGAATGTGTTGCTGCCAGGTGCTATCAGTCGGGTGGAGAAAAGTGTTTTTTACAATATAAGAAGGAAGTGCTAGATGAAGTGAATTCCTTGCAAATTAAGGATATGCCGCCTGTAACAACACTTTTTCAGCTAAGCGGGGCTTATGTGAATTTGGAATATACACTTCCAAATGGGGATAAAATTAAATTGCTGGATGACAGAAAAATATATCTGGGCTGTCAGGTAGAAAAAATAAACAGTGACAGATGTTATGGATTTGTTGCAGACAATGATTATTTGCTCATATGTGAGTATGGATGTAATGGTGCTGAACCTGAGATTGTAATGTACAAAAAAAGATAAGCAGGCAGATGGACGAGAGTGGTATCATTTATAAGTGATCAGGGGACAAATACCGATGTGATGGCAGTAAATAAGATGCTGGAAGAAATCAATGCTTTTCAGGCATGAAAGGAAATCCTATGAAAGGCAGTAAAAAGCCTTGCATTTTCCTGTACCCTATGATATAATCTAAAAGCTGTTTGAATTTGAAAACGCAATAAAACAATATAAATAATCAAATATCATAGAAGAGGTGAAAATCATGAAAGAAGGAATCCATCCAAATTACCAGGAATGTACAGTAACATGCAACTGTGGAAATACATTTAAGACAGGATCTACAAAGTCTGAACTCCGCGTAGAAGTTTGCTCTAAATGTCATCCTTTCTATACAGGACAGCAGAAAGCTGCACAGGCTCGTGGACGTATTGATAAATTTAATAAGAAATACGGCATGAAATAATTATGATGTAGAAGAGGTTGAGGTTTTAGGACTTCAACCTCTTATTGCGTTTAAAGGAATGTTCAGGAGGAAACATGAAGTCATCGAATATTGGCGGACAAGCGGTTATGGAAGGCATTATGATGCGTCATAAAGATGTATATTCCATTGCAGTGCGAAAGCCGGATAAAGAGATTGAGATAAAGGTTGAAGACTATAAGAGTATTATGAAATGGAAGCCCCTTTTAAAAATCCCCATTTTAAGAGGCGTCTTTAACTTTATAGATTCCCTGGTGGTAGGTACGAAATGTCTCATGTATTCTGCCACATTTTTTGAAGAAGAGGAAGATCTGGAGAAGAGAAAGGCTCTGGAAGGAGAAGAAAGAGAGCGGGAAGAGGCAAAGAAAGAAAAACAGGATAAACTGCTTATGACAGGAACGGTGATTTTTTCCATTATTTTTTCTGTAGCGTTATTCATGGTATTGCCTTATCTCATTGCCAGTCTTTTGCAGAAGGTAGGGGCAACAGAGACTATGATTACCATAGCAGAGGCAGCAGTACGGATTTGTCTGTTTCTGGGTTATCTTCTTTTGATTTCCAAAATGGAGGATATCCAGCGGGTATTTATGTATCATGGAGCTGAGCATAAGTGTATTAACTGTGTGGAACATGGAATGCCTCTTACGGTGGAAAATGTTATGAAAAGCTCCAGGTTTCATAAACGCTGTGGAACCAGCTTTTTGTTTTTTGTTATTATTATCAGTATTATATTTTTTATAGGATTTTTTGCAGTAGTACCTATTCAGAATATGTGGCTGAGAGTGATCGTAAGGATTCTTCTGGTTCCTGTGATTGCTGGGGTTTCTTATGAAATTATCAAGCTGGCAGGAAACAGTGATCATTGTGTTATATCTCTTTTGTCAAAGCCGGGCATGGCCCTGCAGAAGCTGACAACCAAAGAGCCCACACCAGATATGGCAGAAGTGGCTATTGCGGCAGTGGAGGCTGTGTTTGACTGGAAAGCATATCTGGAAGAAAACTTTCCAAAAGAGACAGGAAAGGGAGAACCCTGATGGCAGTAAGAAGTTATAAAGAACTTTTAGAATATGGAAAAGACCAGTTAAAACAAGGAGAAATCCAGGACTATCAGTTGGACGCCTGGCTTCTTTTGGAGCATGTGTTTCAAATTTCCAGAACCTGGTATTTTGTTCATGAGACAGAACCGGCAGAGGAAAAGAAAGCAGAAGAATATGAGAAGCTTATCCAAAGAAGAAAAAGCCACATGCCCCTTCAGCAGCTGACAGAAGAAGGGTATTTCTATGGAATGAAGTTTTATGTGAATGAACATGTATTGATTCCAAGGCAGGATACGGAAATTCTGGTAGAAGAAGTGCTGAAATTATGCAAACATCTGTGGGGGCAGGAAGAAAGAAAAATTGAAATCCTTGACTTATGTACTGGCAGCGGATGTATTTTATTAAGCCTCCTTGCAAACCTGAAAGAGGCAGCAGGTACAGGGGCTGACTTATCTCCTAAAGCCCTGGAGGTTGCCGGACGAAACTCCAGAGAGTTAAAAATTCCGGCACAGTGGCTGCACAGTAATTTATTTGAAAAGGTAGAAGGCAGGTACGATGTAATCGTGTCAAACCCTCCCTATATTAAAACATCCGTAATTGAAGACCTGATGGAGGAAGTACGGCTTTATGAGCCAAGAATAGCTTTGGATGGATTTGAAGACGGACTGTATTTTTACAGGGAAATCACCAAAGAAGCAGAAAAATATCTGAAGCCTGGCGGTATTCTGGCCTTTGAGATTGGATATGACCAGGGGGAAGCAGTCAGCGGTCTTATGAAAAAACAAGGATATGAACATATTCAGGTTGTGCAGGATTTAGCAGGACTTGACAGGTGTGTAATAGGAATCAGAAATCAGGAGGAAACATAATGTTTGATAAATTAGAGGATATTTTAGTCCGCCTTGCAGAAATTTTAAATGAACTGAATGAACCTACAGTAGCGAATGATACTGCAAGATTTCAAAAGCTCATGAAAGAGCAGAGTGAATTACAGCCCATTGCAGATGCGTATAATGAGTATAAGAGCTGCAAGGAGACTGTAGAGGACAGTTTAATGATGCTGGATGAGGAATCTGATGAAGAAATGCGGGAAATGCTCAAAGAAGAGCTTTCAGACGCCAAAAAGAGAATTGAGGAACTGGAACAGGAACTGAAAATTCTCCTGCTTCCCAAAGACCCAAATGATGATAAGAATGTTATTGTAGAAATCCGCGCCGGCGCAGGTGGTGATGAGGCAGCGCTTTTTGCAGCAGAAATTTACAGAATGTATGTAAAATATGCAGAATCTCAAAACTGGAGATGTGAGATGATGAGTCTCAATGAAAACGGTATTGGCGGCTTTAAGGAAGTAACCTTTATGATTAACGGACAGGGAGCGTACTCAAAGCTGAAATATGAAAGCGGTGTTCACCGTGTACAGCGTGTGCCGGAGACAGAAAGCGGTGGAAGAATCCATACCTCTACCATTACAGTGGCAATTATGCCGGAAGCAGAGGAAATTGACTTCCAGTTAGATATGAATGATTGTAAATTTGATGTGTTCCGTGCTTCCGGAAATGGTGGACAGTGCGTTAATACTACAGACTCTGCGGTGCGTCTGACTCATATTCCTACAGGAATCGTAATTTCCTGTCAGGATGAGAAATCACAGTTGAAAAACAAGGATAAGGCGTTAAAGGTTTTGCGTTCCCGTCTGTATGACATGGAGCTGCAAAAGCGTCATGACGCAGAGGCAGAAGCCAGAAGAAGTCAGGTTGGAACCGGAGACCGTTCCGAAAAAATCAGAACTTATAATTTCCCACAGGGGCGTGTGACCGATCACAGAATCAAGCTGACTTTGCACCGGCTGGACAGTATTTTAAATGGTGATTTACAGGAGATTATAGATCACCTCATTTCGGCAGACCAAATGGCAAAATTGGCTAACCAGGGCATGGACGCATAACTGGTGTAACAAAAGTTTAGAATGAAGCAATAAGTAAGCAGTACAGGCAGTAAGGAGAAACAGTATGAAAAAAACAGCATTGGTAATCATGGCAGCGGGTCTTGGAAGCCGCTTTGGAGAAGGAATTAAACAGTTGGCAAAGGTAGGCCCTGAGGGGGAAATCATTATGGACTACTCCATTCATGATGCCCTGGAAGCTGGATTTAATAAAGTAGTATTTATTATCCGAAAAGATATTGAAGAAGAGTTTAGAGAAATTATTGGAAACAGAATTGAAAAAATCACAGAAGTCGCTTATGTGTTCCAGGACTTAAAGGATCTTCCGGAAGGCTTTACCTGTCCCGCAGACAGAACAAAACCCTGGGGAACAGGTCATGCTGTTCTGGCAGCTAAAAAAGCCATTACAGAACCTTTTGTAGTTATTAATGCAGACGATTATTACGGAAAAGAAGCTTTTGTGAAAATTCATGACTATCTGGTGGAAGAAAAACCGGAAAGTGAAAATATGGATATCTGCATGGCCGGTTTTATCCTGGAAAATACACTCAGCGATAATGGCGGGGTTACCAGAGGTGTTTGTACCTTGAATGAAAACAAGAAACTGGTTGGTATTGAAGAAACCTACAACATTCAGAAAACACCAGAAGGTCCGGCAGCAGTGGATGAAGAAACCAAAGAGAAGAAAGCTCTGGATTCCCAGACCCTGGTTTCCATGAATATGTGGGGGCTGACACCGGAATTTCTGGAAGTGCTGGAACAGGGATTTAAAGAATTCCTGGCAGGTGTAAAACCGGGAGATATTAAGAAGGAATATTTGCTCCCTGCAGTGGTGGACCAGTTGATTAAAGAAAACAAAGCAGAAGTGTCTGTATTAAAGACACATGACACCTGGTTCGGTGTGACTTATCAGGAAGATAAGGAAACGGTTATGGAAGCTTTTAACAATCTGGTGAAAAAAGGAGTATATAAAGCACCACTGTTTTCATAAATTAGTGACAAATTTCTCAAAATGTGTTATTGTGTTAAAGGCACTAATAAGACAAAAAAAGAGAATGATTGTGCAAAAGGAGCTAATTATGGGTAAATATTTTGGAACAGATGGTTTTCGCGGAGAAGCAAATGTAGATTTAACGGTAGAACATGCTTTTAAAGTAGGACGTTTTTTGGGCTGGTATTTCGGAAAGGAACATAAAGCAAGAATCGTCATCGGAAAAGATACCAGAAGAAGCAGTTATATGTTTGAATATTCGCTGGTGGCAGGTCTTACTGCATCAGGAGCGGACGTTTATCTGCTTCACGTAACCACAACACCAAGTGTATCCTATGTGGTGCGTACAGAAGATTTTGACTGCGGTATTATGATTTCTGCAAGTCATAATCCTTTTTATGACAACGGAATTAAAATCATTAACGGAAACGGACAGAAGATGGAAGCTGCTGTAGAAGAGCAGATTGAGGCATATATTGATGGCAAAACAGAGGAGCTGCCTCTTGCAAAAAAAGAAAATATCGGACGTACCGTAGACTTTTCAGCAGGAAGAAACCGTTATATTGGTTATCTGATTTCCATACCTACCAGAGCATTTAAAAACGTAAGAGTGGGATTAGACTGTTCTAACGGAAGTGCCTCCGCTATTGCTAAGAGCGTATTTGACGCCCTGGGCGCTAAAACTTATGTGATTCATAATGAGCCAAATGGTGTGAATATTAATACAAATTGTGGTTCTACTCACATTGAAGAGCTGAAACGATTTGTAAAAGAAAATCATCTGGACGTTGGATTTGCCTATGATGGAGATGCAGACCGTTGTATTGCTGTAGATGATCAGGGAGAAGAAGTAAACGGTGACCTGATTATGTATGTATGTGGTAAATACATGAAGGAATGCGGAAAGCTGAATAATAATACCATTGTAACTACTGTAATGTCTAACCTGGGATTATATAAGGCATGTGACAGAGAAGGAATTTCCTATGAGAAAACAGCAGTAGGAGATAAATACGTGTGTGAAAATATGATGGCTAATGGTCACTCCATTGGCGGAGAGCAGTCCGGTCACATTATTTTTGCAAAACATGCCACTACAGGAGATGGTATTCTTACTTCTCTGAAACTGATGGAAGTGATTATTGAGAAGAAAATGCCACTTAGTACACTGACAAAAGAAGTGAAGATTTATCCGCAGGTTCTGAAAAATGTGAGAGTTCTGGATAAAAAGGCTGCCAGAGAGAATGAGAAAGTAGTAGAGGCTGTGAAACAGGTGGAGGAAGCTCTTGGAAATGACGGAAGAATTCTGGTTCGGGAAAGCGGAACAGAACCACTTATCCGCGTTATGGTAGAGGCTGCCACCGATGAAATCTGTGAGCACTATGTGAATCAGGTTCTTGAGGTGATAGAGGCAGAACATCTCATGGCATAAATATTGTGACAGAGAGAAGAGGGAAAACAGGTGAAGAAAACTGTATATGTAGCTATTGCCGCAGCTCTTTGCCTGCTGGCCGGCTGTAAAGAGAAAGAACTTACAGAATATGAAAAAGGTATGGAAAAGCTGGAACAGCAAAAGTATGAAAAGGCTGTAAGACACTTTGAAAATGCCATTGAAAAAGGGGACAGTACGGAACTGGCCTGGCGGGGAATCGGCATTGCCAGAACAGAGCAGGGGGCTTATGAGAAAGCAGAGGAAGCCTTTACAACAGCTCTTGAGGTGAGTGAAAAGAAGCAAAAAGCCCTGAAAAGAGACTTATCGCTTTATCTGGCAGATGTACAGTATCGTCAGGAGGATTACAGCAGTTGTATTGAAACCTGTGATAAGCTTCTGGAAACAGGGAAGACAGAGGATGCTTATTTTCTAAGAGGAAGCGCTTATCTTCAGAGAAGCGAATATAAAAAAGCAGAGAAGGATTTTCAAAAAGTACTTTCAAACTCCAAAGATTACCAGGATTATCTGGATATTTACCTGGTATACCAGGCATGTGATTTGAATGCAGATGGAGCAGAATATCTGGAAGACGGTTTGAAGCTGAAAGGCAGTTCCCCAGAAGATTTTTATCAGAGGGGGCGGATCTATTATTATCTCTCTGAATATAAAAATGCAGAGAAAGAGATGAAAAAAGCCAGAGAAAAAGGCTATGACCAGGCAACAGTATATCTGGGAAAGATTTATGCAGAAAACCAGGAATTTGATAAGGCTATGACCATGTATGAAGAGTGCCTGGAAATAGAAGGTCTGGAGGCAGAAGGCTACAATGGACTGGCTGTCTGCGCTGCCTCAGAAGGAGACTATGAAAAGGCGCTTTCCTGCATAGAGAAAGGACTGAAGCAGGATGACTGGGAAATGAACCAGGTACTCTTGTTTAACCAAATCGTGTTTTATGAAAAATCCATGGATTTTTCATCTGCACGAGAAAAAGTCACAGCCTATCTGGAGATGTACCCAGGGGATAAGGATGCTGTAAGGGAAGGGTATTTTTTGGAAACCAGGTAAAAGTGATAGCAAAGCAAAAACCAGAAATCGGATACTAAAATAGCATCCGATTCCTGGTTTTTTTGTGTTTTACTGTGCCAGAGGTGTTTCAGAACCATATACCTGAACTTCGTATATACGTGCTGCGCTATCAGAGCCCTGGGTAGGTTTTACAACAGACAGTTTCACATATCTTGCGTTTACAGGTGCAAAGGTATCTAAGGTTGTTCCGGCTGTGTTCTTTGTTATATTTACAACAGGTGTATATTCTGCACCGTCTGTACTTACTGAGATGGTGTAGGCTTTTGTATTCATATCAGCGCCTTCACCGCCGGCTTCTGCATGAGAGATGCCAACCTGGCTTACGGTTGTTTCTGCTCCTAAGTCAATGGTGAGTTCATGAGGTGCAGTACCGGTAGCGCACCATTTCTTCTTCACATCCCCATCCACAGCAAAAGGAGGAGCTTCGTTTTCATTTACATAGGCAGTAGCTTCTGTGGCTTTTCCCTGAGAAAGAAGGGTAAGTTCTGCATCTTTTGCCAGGTCATCTGTCACAAGAATACATCCTGTGTAGGTTTTTTCGTCTTCTCCGGATTTGTTTTTCGCTGTCACGGTTACGTCATAAACACCAGCTTTATCGTAAGTAACGGTAACAGATTCGCCATCTGCAGATTCCTGACTGGAGCCTGGAAGTGTCCAGGAAACCTCTTCAGTGTTCTGAGAAGAACTGCTTTCAAAGGTAACGCTGCTTCCGGTGCCGATTAAAGTCTGGGAGGCTTTTAATCCGGCTTTTGGCAGGCTGTTATCCGGCCATTCTGCTTTTACAGATGCTTCTTTGCCAGCTTTTAGTGTGTTTGTTACAGGAACTACCGTAAAGGTGGACTGATTGGTTTCATCTGTTCTTGGAAGGGTGTTAATATAGAAACATTCTGTATTGGAAACACCCAGAAGGGAACGGGATTTGTCCTCATTAATACGGTAAACTTCATAGTAGGAAGCCTTTTCGTCACTTTCCCAGGACAGGCGGAAGCCGGCATACATACCGTCTTCGTCAAATTCTGCATCATCCACAGAAACATTAGAAACCGTTGCGGTCTTTTCTTCTTCTGCAGTCATGGAAATATTTCCGAAGAAGAACTGATAATGGCTGTCCTCTTCTGCAGCAGTCATTTCATAGGAAATACGGCGGATATTTTTGCCTTCCAGCTTGGAAAGGTCATAAGTTACAGTTGTCCAGTCGGTACCTACTTTTTTGTCACCTTTCAGGGTTTCTGTGGAACCGTCATCCAGTGTAAGAACAGCATTTAAGGATGTTTCTGTGGTTGCCTTGGCAGTTGTGGTGAAGGTGGTGGATTTTTCCACAGGCAGATTTGCGCTGTACAGATGAATCACAGAGGAATCATCTTTTCCCATATTTCCAAGGAGCTTCAGAGAGCTTCCCCCATACCATGCATTTCCTACATCAAAGTAAGCGGTTAATTTGTTTTCACCCTCATGGTCCATCATCCAGCGGTAAGTAGGAAGGATGTCGCCAATGCTTCGGTTATTCCAGTCTAAGGTGGAAATCTGTTCTCCGTTTTTAAAGAAACTATAGCCGCTTCCTGTATTGAAATTGGTTACAAAAGGAAGAGAAGTAATAGCAGATTTTTCAACTGCATAGGTAGATACACCATGCCACTGGGTATCGGAAGCATATTCAATGTCTGCTGAAGGGTCCTGTTTGCTGTTGACCCAGAGGTTGTTTTCCTTTTTATGGAAATCATCTAAATTCTGAGCAGAAGTATAAGCCCAGTTTGGACAATACAGACCAAGAGAAGTATGGGTGCTGTTGTCACTGGATTCAAACAAATCCCAGCGGATGGGGGTCATATAACCGTCTGCCTGGATATCCACGCCGGCAAATACCTGATAAGGATCAAGTCCCAGTTCTTCTGCTTTTTTGGCAGATGCCTTAATAAGTTCCTCAGATGCCAGTTCATCCTCTGTCCACCAGAAATTCAGGAACATTTCATCTGCTACTGCATTGCCTTCTTCATCTGACAGGAACATGGAGTTTTTATCAGTTAATGCATTCTGCCAGTCCATTTTACCTTCGGAAGTCATGGAATCATAGTAAATGACACGAAGTTCTGGTGCCTGGGATTTCATATATTTGATAAATTCCTGCATTTTCTGAGCATGTTCAGGAGAAAGAGGTTCTTCTTCGGAGCCTTCGGTTTCCTGGTTAATAAACCATCCGTCAAAGCCATAAGTCTTGGCTACTTCAATAAGCTTATCAGCCAGAGGGAAGGTACCGTCAGATTCCTGTTTCAGGAAAGTGTTGAGCCATTCCATTTTTCCACCGGCAACATCCTGTGGAAAGAATACTGTACCAATCACAGGAACACCATTCTTATGTCCTAAATCGGTAACATCCGGACTTGGGGGAACAATAAGGCCTTCTCCTGAAGAACCGCCCCAGTATACCAGTTCATCTACGTATTGCCAGTAGGTGAAGATATTACAATCTACCTTATTCAGACCATGGGGCGCATTGCCGCTGGTGCTGGAATTCATAATGGAAATTGCCATAACTTCGGTATCTTTATTCTGAGTGCTGTTTACAGGTGTAAGGTTTTCCTTGTCCACTCTTTGGGCGAGGGGAACGGTACTGATATTGTAAGCCAGATCCGGGTCTTCTTCTGGATTCCACTCTAAGAGCTGTTCCGGGAACCAGTAGGAGGATTCCGGCTGATTGTTCATTACCATTTCCTTGGCTTCATTTTCTTCTGTAACCTGATATTTAGCGCTGGATTTGTCAGCTTTTGTGTCTGAGGAAGCAGAGCCACCCTGGCAGGCAGTAAGACCTGCGGTCATCAAAAGTGACATGCCAATGGCAGCAGGTTTGTATAAAGATTGCTTTCTTTTCATGTTGCCTCTCCTTTTCTTTCTTTTGTTACTCCGGAGTTTTGAATGACTTTACTATACTATAAAACTTGACAGGAAAATAGTGGAAAGATACTAGATTTTCTGTAGGAATTCTACAAAGAAGAATCGGTGTTTTGAAATTCCGTGAGAATGGGGCTTGCCTTGCCATGGAGAAGGAAGTATCATAAAGAAAGAACAAGAAGAGGAGATAAATATGGAGTTATACGAATTTAAAGAAGAGCAGGAACGGGTGATTCTGGTTGGGGTTCAGACCAGAGACGGAGATGATACGCTGGATTCCCTGGAAGAGCTAAAAGATTTGGTGAAAACAGCAGGAGCAGAGGCTGTTGGCATGGTTGTACAGAGCAGGGAGAGCATCCATCCCGGCTACTATGTGGGAACAGGAAAACTGGAAGAAATCCGTATGATGGCAAGAGCTTATGATGCCACCGGAATTGTCTGTGATGATGAATTATCACCCTCTCAGATGAACAATCTGGAAAGAGAGCTGGAACTAAAAATCATGGACAGGACCATGGTGATTCTGGATATTTTTGCAGCCAGAGCCCGCACCAGTGAAGGAAAGATTCAGGTAGAGCTGGCGCAGCTTCGGTATCGTTCCTCACGTTTAACCGGTCTTGGAACATCCATGTCCCGTCTGGGAGGAGGAATCGGAACCAGAGGTCCCGGCGAAAAGAAACTGGAAATGGACCGCCGCTTAATTAAGGTGCGGATTTCCCAGTTAAAAAAAGAGCTTGAGCAGGTAAAACGTCACAGAGAACTTCTTCGTGAGGGAAGAAGCAGGGAAAACATTATGACAGCAGCCATTGTAGGCTACACCAATGCAGGAAAATCCACCTTGCTTAACACTTTGACAGATGCGCAGGTTCTGGAAGAGGACAAACTCTTTGCAACCCTGGACCCCACTACCAGAATTTTGGAACTGCCGGGCAAACAGAGACTTTACCTTACGGATACCGTAGGCTTTATCCGAAAACTGCCACATCATTTAATTGAGGCGTTTAAGAGTACGCTGGAAGAGGCAAAATATGCGGATTTTATCATTCACGTAGTAGATGCTTCCAATCCACAGCGGGATGAGCAGATGTATGTGGTATATGAGACTCTGAAAGAGCTGGAAGTAGGGGATAAGAAGATTGTTACCTTGTTTAATAAACAGGATAAAGTTCTGGAGCCGGAGATATTCCGGGATTTTAAGGCAGACTATGTGCTGAAAACAGCAGTAAAAACAGGAGAAGGACTGGAGGAATTAAAAGAGGTTCTGGAGAAGGTTATTACAGAAGACCAGATTTATCTGGAGCGGACTCTTGGATATCATGAAACAGGACAGATTCAAATGATTCGCAAATATGGACAGTTGTTATCAGAGGAATACACTGCTGAGGGCATTGAAATCAAGGCAAAAGTGCCAGGGAATATTTATGGGAAAATTGGCGGAAAGTAAAAAATGGAATCTCCCATGGAAAATCAGGTGTTCAAACACTGATTTTCCATGGGAGATTCTTTTTTTAGAATTAGTTCTGTTTTTTCTCTGCCTCAGCCAGCATCATTGCGCGAACCTTTAATGGAAGTCCGAACAGGGTGATGAATCCGTCTGCATCATGGTGGTCATATAAATCACCGGTTGTAAAGGATGCCAGGGATTCGTTGTACAGGCTGTATGGAGAAGTGGTTCCCGCTTTAATAATATTTCCTTTGTAAAGCTTGAATTTTACTTCACCAGTTACATACTGCTGAGTAGATTCCACAAATGCCTGAAGGGCTTCGCGAAGTGGTGTGAACCATTTTCCTTCGTATACCACCTGAGCAAACTGGCTTCCCAGTTTTTTCTTCATTTCCATGGTGTCGCGGTCTAATACCAGCTCTTCCAGCTGTGCGTGAGCTTCCATAAGAATAGTTCCGCCTGGTGTTTCATATACACCACGGGATTTCATACCAACCACACGGTTTTCTACAATATCAATGATACCGATTCCATTTTCACCGCCCAGACGGTTCAGTTCTGTAATGATTTCAGAAACTTTCATTTCTTTTCCGTTTAAGGTTTTTGGAACACCTGCCTCAAAAGTAATGCTAACCTCTGTTTCAGCATCTGGCGCTTTCTGAGGTGGTACACTTAACACTAATACATGGTCATAATTTGGAGCCTCTGCCGGGTTTTCCAGTTCCAGACCTTCGTGGCTGATGTGCCAGAGGTTCCGGTCGCGGCTGTAGCTGTGGCTTGCATCAAATGGAAGATGGATGCCATGGGATTCACAGAAGGCAATTTCATCCTCACGAGACTGCATGGTCCAGATATCAGTCATACGCCATGGAGCAATAATTTTAATATCAGGAGCCAGAGCCTTGATTCCAAGCTCAAAACGAATCTGGTCATTGCCTTTTCCGGTAGCGCCATGGCAGATAGCAACTGCATTTTCTTTTCTTGCGATTTCTACCAGACGTTTTGCAATGACAGGACGTGCCATGGAAGTACCAAGAAGATACTTATTCTCATAAACAGCGCCAGCCTGTACACATGGAACAATGTATTCGTCACAAAATTCATCTACCACATCTTCAATGTATAATTTAGCAGCGCCGGATAATGCAGCACGTTCAGCCAGTCCATCTAATTCAGCGCCCTGACCGCAGTTAATGCAGCAGCAGATAACATCATAATTGAAATTTTCCTTTAACCATGGAATTAAAGCTGTGGTATCAAGACCACCGGAATATGCTAAAACGACTTTTTCTTTCATCCTTAAAATCCTCCTGAACTTTTCTGTATCATTCAGCCGGTCAGGCTGTTTTTTTCACTAAAGGTACTATACAACAATTATCATAATTATGCAATAGGGAAAATGAAATAATTTCAAAAAAGTTTTAGGAATATCGTATCAAAGTACAATTTAATAAGGAAATAACAGAATAAGGAAGAAAAATAAAAGGAAAAAAATAGAAAAAGATGCTTGCATAATACAGAATTGAGATGTATAATTATTCAAAATAAATAATGAATATGCATAATAAGGGTATGGGGATACTTCTTGCACAGGAAGAAAAAGTGGAGTATGATGTGCAATAGAAGGAACAACATACTGGAAATAAAAGAAAAAAGACCAGGAGGAGAGATATGATAAAAGCAGGCATTATTGGCGCAACCGGCTATGCAGGAGGAGAACTGGTTCGTCTTTTACAGGGACATAAAAATGTGGAGATTAAATGGTATGGCTCCAGAAGTTATATTGATAAGAAGTACTATGAAGTTTATCAGAATATGTTTGAAATCGTAGAGGACACCTGCCTGGATGATAATATGGAAGCTCTGGCAGAACAGGTAGATGTGATTTTTACAGCAACTCCCCAGGGACTTTGCGCTTCTATGGTAAATGAAGAAATTTTATCTAAGGTTAAGATTATTGACCTGAGCGCAGATTTCCGTATTAAGGACGTATCTGTATATGAAGAATGGTATAAGCTTCATCATCCATCTCCGCAGTTTATTGAAGAAGCGGTCTATGGCCTCTGCGAAATCAACAGAGAAAAAGTGAAACAGGCCCGTTTGGTGGCAAATCCTGGATGCTATACCACCTGTAGTATTCTCACCTGTTATCCACTGGTAAAAGAAGGACTTATTGATCCCAATACTTTAATTATTGATGCGAAATCAGGGACTTCCGGTGCAGGAAGAGGGGCAAAACTGGATAATTTATTCTGTGAAGTAAATGAAAATATGAAAGCCTACGGTGTGGCAACGCACAGACATACACCGGAGATTGAAGAGCAGCTTGGCTATGCGGCAGGACAGGAAATCCGGTTAAATTTCACACCGCATCTGGTGCCTATGAACAGGGGAATTCTGGCAACTGCTTATGCAAATCTTACAAAAGAAGTGACCTATGAAGAGGTAAAAGCAGTCTACGATAAATATTATAAACAGGAGAAATTTGTCCGGGTTCTGGACAAAGATGTTTATCCTCAGACCAAATGGGTAGAAGGCAGCAATTATGTGGATGTGAATTTCAAAATTGACCCAAGAACCAACAGGATTATTATGATGGGAGCCATTGATAATCTGGTAAAAGGAGCGGCAGGACAGGCAGTTCAGAATATGAATCTTATGTTTGGGGAAGAGGAAACAGAAGGATTAAATTTAGTTCCCATGTTTCCGTAAAACAGAAAATAACAGAGTTGAAACAGAGAAAGAGGGAAGAAAAATGAAGTGTATCAATGGAGGAGTAACCTCTGCAAAAGGCTTCCAGGCAGCAGGAATTGCAGCAGGAATTAAAAAGGGAAATACCAAGGATATGGCTATGATTTACAGTGAAAAGCCATGTACTACAGCAGGAACTTTTACCACCAATCTGGTGAAAGCAGCCCCTGTAAAATGGGACCAGAAAGTAGTATATGAAGCGCCTTACACCCAGGCTGTTGTGTGCAACAGCGGCATTGCAAATGCCTGTACAGGAGCAGAGGGATACGGTTATTGCGAAGCTACTGCAAAAGCAGCGGCAGAGGTACTGGATATACCAAAAGAATCCGTTCTGGTAGCATCCACAGGTGTGATTGGACAGCAGCTTCCTATGGAAAAACTGGAGGCTGGAGTAAAGAAATTAGCTCCGGTTTTATCTGGTGCAAGACAGGCTGGAATCCTGGCGGCAGAGTCTATTATGACTACAGATACAGTGAGAAAAGAAGCGGCTGTGGAGATAGAATTATCTGGAAAAACCGTGACCATTGGCGGTATGTGCAAAGGCTCCGGTATGATTCATCCTAATATGTGTACCATGCTGGGATTTGTTACAACCGATGCAGCTATTGAGAAACAGCTTCTTCAGGAGGCATTGAGCGAAGTAGTGGCAGATACCTATAATATGATTTCTGTGGACGGCGATACTTCCACCAATGATACGGTTCTGGTTCTGGCAAACGGCATGGCAGAAAATCCTGTTATTACAGAGAAAAATGAAGATTATGAGACCTTTAAAGGAGCTTTAAAATATGTAAATACCAGTCTTGCGAAACAGATTGCAGCAGATGGGGAAGGGGCTTCTGCGCTCTTTGAAGTGAAGATTATTGGCGCAGAAACAAAGGAACAGGCTGTGGTTTTAAGTAAGTCTGTGATTACTTCAAATCTGACCAAAGCAGCAATTTTCGGCCATGATGCCAACTGGGGAAGAATCCTCTGCGCTATGGGATATTCTGGGGCGCAGTTTGATCCGGATAAGGTGGATTTGGCTTTTGAAAGCTCAGCCGGCCATATTCAGATTATTGAAAATGGTGTTGCGGTAAATTACAGTGAAGAGGAAGCAACCAGAATTCTTTCGGAAAATTATGTCACCGCCATTGCAGATTTGAAAATGGGGCAGGAAACAGCAATAGCCTGGGGCTGCGATCTGACTTATGATTATGTGAAAATTAATGCAGATTACCGCTCTTAAGGGCAGGGGAAAGGAGACAGAAACATGGTGAATCAGAAATATCTTGAAAAAGCAGAGGTACTTATTGAGGCATTGCCTTATATTCAGCGCTTTAACCGTAAAATTATTGTGGTAAAATATGGTGGAAGCGCCATGGTGGATGAACAGTTGAAAAAGAGTGTTATCCAGGATGTTGTACTGTTAAAATTAGTTGGTTTTAAGCCTATTATTGTACACGGTGGTGGAAAAGAAATCAGCCGCTGGGTTGGAAAAGTGGGAAAAGAACCTCAATTTATCAATGGTCTTCGTGTCACGGATGAGGAAACCATGGAGATTGCAGAAATGGTTCTGGGAAAGGTAAATAAGGAACTGGTAAGCATGGTGGAATCCCTGGGCGTGAAGGCTGTTGGTATCAGCGGAAAGGATGGCGGACTTTTAACGGTAGAAAAGAAATATTCCAATGGACAGGATATTGGTTATGTGGGAAATGTTACAGGAGTGAATGCAAAAATTCTTTTTGATCTTCTGGACAAGGATTTTCTGCCCATTGTCTGCCCCATTGGAATGGACGAAAATTTTCTGACTTATAATATCAATGCAGACGATGCTGCCTGTGCCATTGCAAAAGAAATGAAGGCAGAAAAGCTGGCATTTTTAACAGACATTGAAGGGGTTTATAAGGATCCCAAAGATCCGGAAAGTCTGATTTCCAAACTGTTTGTAAAAGAGGCAAAAGAGCTGATTGACAATGGCAATGTAGGAGGCGGTATGATACCAAAACTGCAGAATTGTATTGATGCCATTGAACAGGGAGTTTCCAGAGTGCATATTCTGGATGGAAGAATTAAGCACTGTCTGCTTCTGGAAATATTTACCAATAAAGGTATTGGAACCGCTATTTTAAGAAAGGAAGGAATACAGCATTATGACGTGCAGTAAGGAATATATAGAACGGGCAGAGAACGCTGTTTTGCATACATACAATCGTTTCCCGGTGGTATTTGACCATGGAGAAGGCGTTTATCTGTATGATTTAGAAGGAAAGAAGTATCTGGATTTTGGAGCGGGAATTGCTGTTTTTTCCCTGGGATATGGGAACCAGGAGTACAATGAGGCGCTGAAAAATCAGATTGATAAGCTGCTTCATACCTCAAATTTATATTACAATGTACCTATGACAGAGGCAGCAGAGAAGCTTTTAAAAGCATCTGGACTTAGCAAGGTTTTCTTTACCAACAGTGGAACAGAAGCCATTGAAGGAGCCATTAAAGCTGCCAGAAAATATGCATGGCTGAAGGATAACAGCACAGACCATGAGATTATTGCCATGAAACATTCCTTCCATGGAAGAAGTATGGGAGCTTTATCTGTAACAGGAAACAGCCACTATCAGGAGCCTTTTAAACCTCTGATTGGGGGAATTAAGTTTGCAGATTTTAATGATTTAGACAGTGTGAAAGCACAGATTACGGAGAAAACCTGTGCCATTATTCTGGAAACTGTACAGGGGGAAGGCGGTATTTATCCTGCGGAAAAAACTTTCCTGGAAGGCATTAGAAAGCTGTGTGATGAAAAGGATATTCTGTTGATCCTGGATGAAATTCAGTGCGGTATGGGACGGACAGGAACCATGTTTGCCTACGAAGATTATGGCATAAAACCAGATATTATGACCAGCGCCAAAGCCCTTGGATGCGGTGTTCCGGTAGGGGCTTTTGTGTTAAATGAAAAGGTAGCAAACAGCAGTTTAAAGCCGGGTGATCATGGCACTACCTACGGAGGAAATCCCTTTGCCTGTGCAGCAGTAAGCAAGGTCTTTGACTTATTTGAAGAGCAGCATATTTTAGAACATGTGCAGGAGATTACCCCGTATTTTGAGGAAAGGCTGGATGGTCTGGTGGAAAAGTATGACTTTTTTACACAAAGACGTGGAAAAGGTCTGATGCAGGGACTTGTAGTAGAAGGAAGACCGGTGGGAGAAATTGTTGCAAAAGCTCTGGAAAATGGTTTAGTGGTAATTTCAGCAGGAAGTGATGTTCTGCGCTTTGTGCCGCCTCTCATTATTACAAAAGAACAGATTGATGAAATGGTGGAAAAACTGGAAAAAACTATTGACGGACAGTAAGTGTCTGGTTATAATGAAAAACAACATAAACAGAGAAAATTCGCAGAAGGGAATAAGTAATCACTGACAGAATTTACAGAGAAGCAGCGGCTGGTGAGAGGTGCTAAGGAAGTCAGCGGATGAAATCATCCTGGAGAAGCAAGCTGAAAAAAGTAAGCAAGCCGGAGTTGAGCCACGATATAGGTGATACGCATTGACAGATGCGGTTAGAGTGCCGGACTATACCAGGGTATAGCCGGAAGTAAGGTGGTACCGCGACAAAAGTCGTCCTTTTTAGGACGGCTTTTTTTAATATTTTTTAATATAATGTTAAGAAGGAGGAACCTAAGATGAAGTTAGGAAAGAAACAAATGTTGCTGGTAAGTTTTATGCTGTTTTCACTTTTTTTCGGAGCAGGAAATTTGATTTTCCCTCCATTTCTGGGACAAAATGCAGGAGAAACAACGCCTCTGGCGATTGGGGCATTTTTAATCACAGCAGTTCTTCTGCCGGTGCTTGGCGTCATTGTTGTGGCAAGATTTCAGGGGCTTGACTGCCTGGCTGGAAAGGTGGGGCCAAGGTTTGCCATTATTTTTACTGTATTGATTTATTTGTCCATTGGACCGGGACTTGGTATTCCGCGGGCAGCTTCGGTACCTTTTGAAATGGCAGTAGCACCATATCTTCCGGAAAACGTACCTTTAAACTGGTGTATGGCTGCTTATTCTCTGGTGTTTTTTGTGCTGGCAGCCTGGCTGGCTCTGACACCGAAAAAATTAGTGGAAAGAATTGGAAAGGTGCTGACTCCGTCACTGCTTCTCCTTTTAGTATTTTTGTTTGTGAGCTTTTTAGCTGGAGGGAAAACAGAGGTAGCAGAAGCACAGGCAGAATATCTGGCAAATCCTGCGGTGAAAGGATTTCTGGAAGGTTACCAGACCATGGATACCATTGCGGCGCTGAATTTTGGACTGGTGATTTCCGTTACCATTCAAAATATGGGGATTGAAAAGAAAAAACGGGTTATGCATTATACCGTGAAAGCCGGTGTGTTTGCCGGAAGTATTTTATCCATTGTTTATTTCATGCTGGCTTATATGGGAATGAAAAGTTCAGGGGTATATCCGATTCAGGAAAACGGAGCATGGACACTGCGCTGCATTGTGTCTCAGTTATTTGGCGGACCGGGAGCTGTTTTACTGGCGGCAATTTTTACACTGGCTTGCTTAACAACCTGTGTGGGACTGATTACTTCTATTTCCCAGTTTTTTGCAAAGCTTCTTCCTAAGTTGAAATATCAGCAATGGGTTTGCGTGATTACCGGATTTTCTTTCCTGATTTGCAACCAGGGATTGAATACGATTTTAGGTTTGTCCGTACCTGTTTTAAATGCCATTTATCCAATGTCCATAGTGCTGATTATCTTGGGATTATGTGATTCCTGGATGAAAAATAACCGTTATCTTTATCCGGTGACCATTACAGGGGTTGGCTGTATCAGCGTGATTTATGTTTTGGATCAGGCAAAAGTACCTTTGGGCATTTTGGGAGAAATGTGTCATAAGCTTCCATTTTATTCCCTGGGACTTGGCTGGGTTGTAGTAGGACTTGCAGCCGCGCTGCTTAGCATTGGCCTGGGATTTTTGACAAATCTCTTAAGTGACAGGTATAATTTTGCTCTTCTTGGTAAACACTGAATTTGAAAACAAATTCATATTGGAGGAATGAAGCATGTGGGGGATTTTGATTGCACTGCTTTCAGGAGCTTTGATGAGTGTGCAGGGAGTTTTTAACACAGAACTTACGAAGCAGAGCAGTTTGTGGGTTTCTACAGGCTGGGTGCAGTTTTCTGCTTTGCTGGTTTGTATTGCCGCCTGGTTTTTTACAGGACGTCAAAGCATTGGAACACTGGCAAGGGTAGAACACAAATATATTCTTTTGGGAGGCGTAATCGGAGCTTTTATTACTATTACAGTGATTCAGAGCATGTCTGCTCTTGGACCTGCCAAAGCGGCTATGCTTATTGTGGTAGCTCAGCTTGCTGTGGCGTATCTCATAGAGCTTATGGGATTGTTTGGAGTAGACAAGGTGGAATTTCAGTGGAGAAAGCTAATAGGTATGGCAATGGCTATTGGTGGAATTATTTTATTCAAATGGGAAAAATAGACAAAAACAGCCGGGAAAAAGCGGCTGTTTTTTGATTTGCCAGAAAAAGAGGAATGTGATAATATAATTATAACAGTTCAAGTAGCACGTCAGCGTTTCTGCTGTAATTTCCAATACAGATACAATAGAAAAAAGAAAGAAAAGAGAAATGTGTATAACTTCTGAATTAGATATTGTAATAAGAACATAAATTCGTTACAATAGAGTCAGTTGTATACAGATGCTTCTCTTTTACGGAAAATGGGGAGGAAAAGCAATGTGTAGAACAAACAAAAAAAGAATCGTGTGGTTTTTTCTGGTTTTCAGTTTATGCCTGTGTTCCTGTAAAAAACAGGGGACAGAGATTATTCTGGATGATGTGGGACAGGAGAATCAGCCAAAAGAAGAAGTACAAGAAGAACCAAAAGGAGAACCGGAGGAAGAAGCTGAAAAGGAGATTCTGGCAGAACCTGCCTGCATCTGGGTGGATGTAAGCGGAGCGGTTGCAAGGCCGGGAGTCTATGAGCTGCCGGAAAATGCCAGGGTGTTTGAAGCTATCGAGGCAGCCGGAGGTTTTCTGGAACAGGCGGATGAGCAGTGGCTGAACCAGGCCGCCACCCTGACTGATGGCGAGAAAATTCTGGTTTATACCAAGGAAGAAACAGAAGCTTTCAAAGCTCAGGGAATGACTTCAGAAGAGGCGTCTGCCCGACAGGAATCAGCAGCGCCAAAAGAGGAGACAAAAGGCAAGGTGAATCTGAACACAGCTACCTTAGAAGGGCTTCAGGAGATTCCGGGAATTGGCGAAGTACGCGCCCAGGCTATTTTGGAGTACCGCCAGCAGGCAGGTGGATTTAAAAGTGTGGAGGAAATCCAGGAGGTATCGGGCATTAAAGGGAAAACATATGAAAAAATTGCAGATTACATATGCGTAGATTAAAACAAGGAGAAAATCAATGAGTAGACGAGTTCTGGTAGTGGATGATGAAAAATTAATTGTAAAAGGAATCCGGTTTAGTCTGGAGCAGGAAGGCATGGAGGTAGACTGTGCCTATGATGGAGAGGAGGCTCTGGAAAAGGCAAAAACAAAGGAATATGATATGATACTGCTGGATATTATGCTGCCAAAGCTGACGGGGCTGGAAGTGTGCCAGCAGATTCGGGAGTTTTCTTCTGTACCGATTATTATGCTCACAGCCAAAGGAGAAGACATGGATAAGATTCTTGGGCTGGAGTATGGCGCAGACGATTATATTACCAAGCCTTTTAATATCTTGGAGGTCAAGGCCAGAATTAAGGCGATTATGCGAAGAGCCAGAAAAGAAGAGAAAAAGGAAGCTTCAGATAAAACACTGGTAATCGGTGAATTAAAATTAGACTGTGAGGGCAGAAGAGTCTTTATTGGAGGAAGAGAGATTAATCTGACTGCAAAGGAATTTGATGTTTTAGAGCTTTTGGCTAAAAATCCCAATAAAGTATACAGCCGCGAAAATCTTCTGAACCTGGTATGGGGATATGAATATCCGGGTGATGTGCGTACTGTTGATGTCCATATCCGCCGGCTGAGAGAAAAAATTGAAACCGTTCCAAGCGATCCGAAATATGTTCATACAAAATGGGGCATTGGATATTATTTTCAGGGATAGAAAACAATGAAAGAGAAGATGAAACAATCCTTTTTTAAAAGCCTTAGATTCCGGATTATGGTGCTTCTGGTGATTATCGGAATCCTTCCCTGCCTGATTATAGAGAAAGTGATTGTCAACAGTTATGAAAATCGGGCAGTGGAATGGAAGAAAATGAATGTGAAGAACCAATGTGATATTTTGGGGAATCAGTTGATGAAAGAGGGATATCTGGAGTATCAGCAGTCCGAAGTTATTAATGGAGAATTATCTATTCTGTCTACCGTATATAATGGGCGGATTCTGATTATTAACAGAAGCGGACGTATTATTAAAGATACCTATGATATTGATGAAGGAAAATATATGCTGTCTGAAGAAGTGATTCAGTGCTTTGAAGGAGTGGATACCAGCTATTATGATGAAAGCAATGATTACATCGAGCAGACCGTATCTCTGAAAGATGGCAAGAGTAAACAAATTGATGGTGTAATGCTGGTAAGTATCTCCACAGGAGAAATCAGAGACAGCATTGAGATTCTGGAACACAGGGGAAATTTGCTGATGCTGGCAATTAGTATTCTGGTGCTGGTTCTGGGATATTTGTTATCCAAGAGCCTGGTAAAACCGTTTACCAGAGTCAGCAAGGCCATTGAAGAACTGACAGACGGATATCTGGATGAGGAGATTTCTGTTCTGGATTATTCAGAAACCCAGATGCTTAGCAGTGTGTTTAATAAGATGCTAAAGAGAATGAAGGTTCTGGATGATTCCCGCCAGGAATTTGTGGCCAATGTGTCGCATGAGTTGAAAACACCTATGACTTCCATCAAGGTGCTGGCGGATTCCCTGGTAGGGCAGGAAGAAGTTCCGGTAGAGCTTTATAAGGAATTTATGCAGGATATTGCAGTGGAAATCGACAGAGAGAACAAGATTATTACAGACTTGCTTGCTCTGGTAAAAATGGATAAGAAGGCTTCTGATCTGAATATTGAAAAGGTCAATATTAATGAACTTATGGAGAGCATTCTGAAGCGTTTAAAACCCATTGCAGACAAGAAAAAAGTAGAACTGGTGCTGGAAACCTATCGTCCTATTGTAGCGGAAGTAGATGAGGTGAAATTGAGTCTGGCATTGTCTAATCTGGTAGAAAACGGAATTAAATATAATGTAGAGGATGGCTGGGTACACGTAACGCTTAATGCAGATCACAAATATTTTTATGTTACAGTAGCAGATTCAGGAGTTGGAATTCCAAAGGATTCCATAGATAAGATTTTTGAGCGTTTTTACAGAGTGGATAAATCCCATTCCAGGGAAATTGGAGGAACAGGTCTTGGCCTTGCAATTACCAGAAATGCCATAGCCATGCACAGAGGCGCAGTGAAGGTAAAGAGCGAAGAGCAAAAGGGAACTACGTTTTCTGTGCGTATTCCTCTGAATTATATTGCGTAAGAGGTACTGATAAAATGAAGAAATGGAAACAAGCAGCAGCAATTCTGCTGGCAGTCTGTATCCTTCCCTGTACCCTTGGGTGCAGTAAAAAAGAAGAGACTGAAGATACAGCAGAATATTATATGTACTACCTGTCGCCAAAGGAAACAGCCCTGGAAACTGCAGAGTATGTCCCAACGGAACGTACTTCCGATGCTATGGTAAAAGAAATTGCCGGGAAAATAGGAGAAGACCTGCCAGAGGAAGGCTATTTAAGCCTTCTTCCCAGCAATGTTCTGGTTCAGGATGTTACTTACGAAGGGCAGACAGTTACAGTGGATTTTAACAGCGAGTATAAAAAGATGAAGAATACAAGAGAAATTCTGGCAAGGGCAGGGATTGTGAAGGCCTTTACACAGATTCCGGGCGTCAGTTATGTGGAGTTTCTGGATGAAGGTGAACCTATGACCGATGCTTCCGGAATGCTGCTGGGAAAAATGGATAAGAATACCTTTGTAGAAAATGAAGGGGAGAACATTAATTCTTATATGAATACCAGCCTGAACTTGTATTTTGCAGATCAGGATGGAGACAGTCTGAAAAAAGAGACCATATCCGTGTATTACAGCAGCAATGTTCCTCTGGAACGGGAAGTTGTGGAAAGGCTTTTAAAAGGACCAAATTCGGAAGAACTGAAACCTACCCTGTCTCCCAATACGAAAATTTTGGGAGTCTCCATTGTTGAAGGGATTTGCTATGTGAATCTGGATAAAAGCTTTCTGTCGGATACCATGGATGTTCAGGAGGAACTTCCGATTTATTCTATTGTGAATTCTCTTACGGATGCCTGCAATGTGCGTGGGGTACAGATTTCCGTGGAAGGTGAAACAAAAATGATTTTCAGGGAAAGTATGAAGCTGGATCAGATTTACCATGCAGATTACCGTCTCATGGAGGATAAGAAAGAGGAGCAGGAATGAGAAAAAGGCCCTTATGTATAGCAGCCCTGATATGGGCAGTGATTTTGTGGCTTTTGGGAAAGGCGGGAATACCTGTGCTGGGGTATGATCCGCCTGATCTTCCCATAGATGCAAAAAACAAGCCTGTTCAGGTGGCAGGCACTCTTTATCACTTGGATACCTATGAGTATCAATCTATATTTTATCTAAAAGAAGCAGTTCTAATCAGTCAGACGAACACGTCAAGAAACAATCACACATCACAAAGTGCAATTCAGAAGGAATACCCATTAGATGGAATCAAAGTAACGGTGAAACAGGAAAAAATTCCGGCACCCCTTGGGGAAGGAATGAGGGTACTTGTATCCGGTACGCTGGAAGAAATACCGTTACCTGGAAACCCTGGACAATTTCATGAAAGAGCGTATTATTATGCCAGGAAGATTAAATGGTATCAGGATGCAAACCAGGTTCAGGTGCTGGAGGAAAATTATGATTACCTGTTACGTTTTCAGGAGCAGGTAAAAGACAGGATGAAAAAAGGGCTTTCCAGAAGCTTTTCAAAAGAAAAGGCAGGGATTTTGGAAGCTATGCTGCTGGGGGAAAAAGGAAATATGGACAAGGAAGATACACTGTTATTCCAGATTCTGGGATGTTCCCACATTCTAGCCATTTCTGGCCTGCATTTATCTATTTTAGGCGGTGGTCTGCTAAAACTTCTCTGCAGATGTTCTGTGCCAAGGAGAGCTTCCATTGCCTTGTCAGCAGGAGCCATGTTTTTCTATGGAGGGCTGACCGGAAGCGGGGCTTCTGTTATGCGTGCTGCCATTATGTTTGCAGTGTCATCAGGGGCATTTCTGGCAAAGAGAACCTATGACTTTTTGTCGGGGATTTCTCTGGCAGCGATTCTTCTGCTCTGTGAAAGTCCATATTATCTTTATGACAGCAGTTTTTTACTCTCTTTTGGAGCAGTTCTTGGTCTGGCAATGGTATATCCCATTTTGTTTCAAAAAGGGAAAGAAAAGAAAGGAAGAGGTCTGGCAGTGCTGACAGAGGGAGTGCGTTCCAGCGTGTCGGTGTGGTTTTTGCTGTTGCCTCTGGTGCTGTACTTTTTCTATGAACTGCCAATCTGGGGAAGTATTGTCAGTATCTTTTTCATGCCTTTGTCCGAACTTCTGCTCTTATCCGGTCTGGCAGGGGGAGTGTTTGGGTGTTTGCCAGTGACTTTGCCGGGACAGTTGGCAGGACTTGTGGCAAGTGGGATTCTTGAAGTGTTTCTGATTATGGGAAGAATATTGAAAATGCTGCCGGGCTCCCTGTGGATTGCCGGACAACCGGAACTCTGGTGTTGTGTGCTATATTATGTGGCTGCGTCTCTGGTACTTTTTAGAAAAAGTATTTCCCCTGCAGGAAAAACAGGAAAAGGGATGAAAATCCTGTACGGGATTGCGGTTTTGCTGCTTCTGATTCCCATCCCCAAAGGCTCTCTGGAACTTACTTTTCTGGATGTGGGACAGGGAGACTGTGCCTGTATACAAACAGCGTCAGGAACCTGCTATCTCATAGATGGCGGCAGCACCACAGTGTCAAAGGTGGGAAAATACAGGATTTTGCCTTTTTTGAAAGCATCCGGCATAAGAAGGCTTCAGGGGATTTTTGTTTCTCATATGGACCAGGATCATGTCAATGGAATTCAGGAACTTTTGGAAATGGTGAAAACAAAAGAAACCCAGCTAAAGGTGGAACGGTTGTTCCTGTCCAAGTGTGCCGGTACAACAAAAGAGCTTGAAAAGCTGGAGAACCTGGGAAAACAGGCGGGATGCCAGGTGGTTTATATTCAAAAGGGAAGCAAAATCAGGGACGAGGATTTGCTGATTGAGTGTCTGGGGCCAGGGCAGATTTATGAGGACAGCAATGAGAGTTCTCAGGTTCTGCACGTTTCCCAGGGGGACTTTGATGTTTTATTCACAGGAGATGTGGAAGGGAAAGGAGAGGAACAGGTTTTAGAACTGCTTCAAGAGTGTTCTGTTACATGGGAAGTTTTAAAAGTAGCCCATCATGGCTCTAAAAACTCCAGCAAAGAGACATTTTTAGATTGTGTGAAGCCCAAACAGGCAGTAATCTCCTGTGGAAAGGATAATTCCTATGGGCATCCACACCGGGAAGTGATGGAAAGGCTGGAAACCAGGGTCCAAAGAATCTTCATAACCTGGAAAGAAGGAGCAGTGGGGATGTATGTGAGAAATCCCTTCTTTTCACAGGGCAAAAATCGTGATAAAATGAGCAGGAATCAAGAGAAAACTCCAGGGGGATTGGAATGAAAAGTTTACAGGAAGATATTAAAAATCAGGATTTTAAGAAGGTCTATCTCCTGTGCGGAGAGGAAGATTACTTAAAGAAGCAATATAAAGAAAAATTAAAAAATGCGCTGGTGCCGGATGGGGATACCATGAATTTTTCAATTTTTGAAGGAAAGAAAACAGAGCCAAGAGCTGTTATTGACCTGGGTGAAACCATGCCTTTTTTTGCGGAAAGAAGAGTGATATTTCTGGAGGATACCGGATTTTTTAAAAACCAGTGTCAGGATTTGCCGGAATATCTGGGAGAATTGCCGGAGTATTTATGTATGGTGTTTGTGGAAAGTGAAGTGGACAAACGAAGCCGCATGTACAAGGCAGTAAAGAAATATGGAAGGATTGTAGAATTTGGGCAGCAGGACAGTAATACCATTATGCGGTGGGTTCTTGGAATTCTGAACCGTGAGGGGCGCAAAATTACCAGAAGTGATATGGAACTGTTTCTTACGAAAACAGGAACAGACATGGGGAATATTGAGAGAGAACTGGAAAAACTGCTGTGTTATACCATGGGGAGAGAAGTTATTACAAAAGAAGATATAGAAGCGGTATGTACCACCCAGATATCCAATCATATTTTTGATATGATTCGGGCAATGACGGAGAAAAATCAGAACAAAGCTCTGGAGCTGTATTATGATTTGCTGGCTTTGAAAGAGCCGCCTATGAGAATTTTGTTTTTGATTGCCCGGCAGTTTAACTTGATTATGCAGGTGAAGGAACTGGCAGCAGAAGGGCATGACCAGAGCAGCATTGGGAAGAAAACAGGACTGCAGCCTTTTGTGGTGAGAAATTATATGACCTATGCCAGAAAATATACCACAGAAGCCTTAAGAGAAGCTGTGGAGGAATGTGTGAGTACAGAAGCAAAAGTAAAAACAGGAATCATGACAGATACCATGAGTGTAGAACTTCTTCTGGTAAAATTCAGCAGATAAAAAAGCAGCCGGACTGATGACGGACAGTCCGGCTGCTTTTTTATAAAAATAAGTCTATAAATTATGCAAGTGTGTTTACTGCTTTAGATAAGCGGGAAACTTTTCTTGCAGCAGTATTTTTGTGATAAACACCTTTTGTAGCTGCTTTATCAATAGTAGAGATTGCATTCTGTAATGCTGCAACTGCTGCTTCTTTGTCTTTTGCTGCAACTGCTGCTTCTACTTTTCTGATAGAAGTTTTAACTCCTGATTTGATAGATTTGTTTCTCTCAGCTTTTTTCTGATTTACTAATACTCTTTTTTTTGCAGATTTAATGTTAGCCAAAGCGTACACCTCCAAATATAATCTTTTCCAGTTTTATGATTTATCGTTTATCTTCATCGGAGAAGGACACGGTGTTCTCCGATATTACATGCTTTTTTATTCTAGTTGATTTAAAGGTAAATGTCAATACATAAAATCCCTGAAACTGCAAAAAATAGAAGAAACAAGCATGAAGGAAAGGGAAAAAAGGGAAATGGGAAGAATTCGTACAGATTTAGCTTTGGAGACAAAAGAAAAGTTTGAAGAGGACCAGGTGGAAATCAGGGGAGTGGTAATTGAAGAAAATTATAATGAAGAAAAAGATATCAAGACCACAGTGGTGAAAATTGAAACCGAAAATGGGGCGAAAACCATGGGAAGGCCACAGGGGATTTACATTACCATGGAAGCGCCGAATCTGTCTGTTCCGGATGAGGACTATCACAGGGAAATTTCCAGGGAACTTGCCAGACATATGAAAAAGCTGCTGCCAGAGAAAGGAGAGCTGAAAGCGCTGGTTGTGGGACTGGGAAACCGGGAGATTACCCCTGATTCCCTGGGTCCGGATGTGATTTCAAACCTGCATATTACCAGACACCTCATTCAGGAATATGGAACCCTGGGTATGGGAGAAACCTGTGTACATTCTGTCAGCGGGCTGGTTCCGGGAGTGATGGCTCAAACCGGAATGGAAACCATGGAAATTATCAGAGGTGTTGTGGAAGAGACCAAACCAGATGTGGTGATTGCCATTGATGCGCTGGCAGCCAGAAGCGTGAAAAGACTGAATCGTACCATTCAGCTTACAGATACAGGGATTCAGCCCGGTTCCGGGGTTGGGAATCACAGAAATGGACTAAGTGAAACCACTCTTGGAGTGAAGGTAATTGGAATCGGAGTGCCTACAGTAGTAGATGCAGCGACAATTGTTCAGGATGCCATGTCTCATTTGCTGGATGCTCTGGAGGAACAGGAGAAAAAAGAATTTCTGGAAGAGATGATTACCCCGTCTCTGCACAGCATGTTCATGACTCCAAAGGATGTAGATGAAACCATAAAAAGACTTTCCTATACCATATCTGAAGGACTGAATCTTACATTTGCAAAAGCAGAGGCATAATTGAAAAGGATTGTCTCATATATAGATATGAGGTGATTGATTGAAGAAAAAAGATGCAGAACGAATTGTTTCTATTGTGCTGTGGATTCTTATGGTGATTCTGGGTGCAGATATTGTGATAAAAGGATTAAAACTGGATGAGGAAACCTGGGAGCAGATGATGCGTAAAGTGCAGCAGCAAACCATGGAAACCTATCTTCCAGGGATGGTGGAAGAACACGGCGGGGAAACTGCAGTTACGTGGCTGCTGAGACAAATCGGAGCGCAGATACCTGTATTTATGCCGGACAGGACAGAAGAGCAGGGAAGTCTTTTGGAAGATTCCAAAATCAGCAGGAAAATCGCAGAGGAAAATTCAGAATTTCTGGAGGCAAAACTTCTGGAAGAAAATCAGGAAGCAGGGCCTCCGGAGTCAGGCTATGAGAACACAGGAGGTGTGGATGCCCAGAACAGCGGGGAGAATACAGAAGAAACTGTTGCCGGGACAATGGAAAAAGCTCCGGTTACGGATATTCCTTTGGAAAAATTTCAGGACTTTGATTTTGTAATGAGAAGTTTTTATACAGTGGATAAAACCACCAGTATTACCAGCGAGCAGTTAAATGCGCCGGAGCTGGTGCAGATGGATTTGAGGATGCAGACCGGGAAAGAGCAGCCGCAGATTCTTATTTATCATAGCCATTCTCAGGAGGAGTTTATTGATTCCGTTCCGGGAGATCCCTCTACAACGATTGTAGGAGTGGGGGCATATTTAGCTACACTTTTGAGGGATACATATGGCTATAATGTCATTCATGTTACAGATACCTTTGACATTGTAGATGGGAAATTGGACAGGAACCAGGCGTACACCTTTGCCCAGGAACGAATCAGCCAGATTCTGGAGGAAAATCCCAGCGTGGAGGTGGTTATTGATCTGCACAGAGATGGTGTGCCGGAAGGTAAGCGGCTGGTAACTAATGTAAACGGAAAAGAGACTGCCAAAATTATGTTTTTTAACGGACTGAGCAGAACCAATAAGAATGGAGAAATCAGCTATCTTCCAAATCCCTATATTAAAGAAAATCTGGCTTTTTCCCTGCAAATGATGCTGGAGTCTAAGAAATATTACCCGGACTTAGCCAGAACCATTTATCTTCGCGGATACCGGTATAATCTGCATCTAAGACCCAAAACACTGCTGGTGGAATGTGGGGCTCAGACCAATACTGTGCAGGAGGAAATGAACGCCATGGAACCTCTGGCAGACATTTTGAATAAGGTTTTGACAGGAACGTAAAAAAAGAGACAATGGACATTGAAAAAAATAAGAAACAATGTTATATTTAAGATTACGTGCATTTAAAATGTCTGTAAAAAATAAGAAATAAATTCAGAAGAGAAAAGAAGAAAAAACGGAGGAAAAAAGTATGCAGGCAATGATTTTGGCAGCCGGCATGGGAAAGCGGTTAAAAGAACTGACAAGTAATGCCACAAAATGTATGGTGGAGGTAAATGGCGTAACCCTGATTGAACGTATGCTCTCTCAGCTTGATAAGAAAAATCTGGAACGAATTGTGGTGGTGGTTGGTTATGAAGGCAAAAAACTAATGGATTATATTGAAATTTTAGACGTCCATACACCTATTGTCTATGTAAATAATGAAATTTATTATAAAACGAATAATATTTATTCTCTGTTTCTGGCAAGAAATTATCTGACAGAAGATGACACCATTTTGTTGGAATCTGATTTGATTTTTGAGGATGCAGTGCTGCAAAGACTTCTGGATAACCCTTATCCAAGTCTGGCTCTGGTTGCAAAATTTGAAAGCTGGATGGACGGAACAGTAGTTACGTTAGATGAAGAAAATAATATTAAGAATTTTTTAGGAAAAAAAGATTTTGAGTTCCAGGAAATACCAAAATATTATAAAACTGTGAACATTTATAAATTCAGCAAGGATTTTTCTACAAGTCATTATGTTCCATTTCTGGAAGCGTATAGCAAAGCCCTGGGAAATAATGAATATTATGAGCAGGTTTTAAAAGTGATTACCCTTTTAGATAAACCGGAAATCAAAGCAGAGCCACTTGGACAGGAAGCGTGGTATGAAATTGACGATGTGCAGGATTTGAATATTGCTGAGTCTATTTTTGCAGAAAAAGAAGAAAAACTGGATAAATTCAGCAGACGCTGGGGTGGATACTGGAGATATCCACAGCTTTTGGATTTTTGTTATCTGGTAAATCCTTTTTATCCAAACCAGAAGCTTATAGATGAAATGAAAGCAAATTTTGAAAGACTTCTGTGTGAGTATCCTTCCGGCATGGAAGTGAACAGCCTGCTGGCTGCAAAATACTATGGACTACATAAGGAACAGGTTTGTGTTGGAAATGGAGCAGCAGAACTGATTAAGGAACTGATGGAATCAGGCCAGGGAAAGACAGGTATGATTTATCCTACGTTTGAAGAATATCCAAACAGAAAAGAACAAAATGAAATCGTACCGTTTTTTGCTTCCAGACCGGCATTTCGCTACACAGCGGAAGAACTCATGACATTTTATGAGGATAAAGATATTAAAAATCTTGTTTTAATCAATCCTGACAATCCATCTGGAAATTATATTGAAAAGCAGGATGTGCTGAAAATGGCAGACTGGGCGCAAAAGAAAGGGATTCAGTTTATTGTGGATGAATCTTTTGTGGATTTTGCAGATACCAATGAGTCTGCATCCTTATTAGATGAAGAGATTATAAAAAATTATCCGGGAATGGTTGTGGTAAAAAGTATTTCGAAATCCTTTGGAGTACCGGGACTGCGTCTGGGAATTCTGGCGTCTGGGGATGAAGAATTGATTACTTTCCTGAAAAAACGCATGTCGATTTGGAATATTAACTCTTTTGGAGAGTTCTATATGCAGATTTTTGAAAAATATAAATCAAACTATGAAGAAGCTCTGGAAAAATTTAAAGAGGTTCGCAGAGAATATGTAAATGCATTGTCTGCCTGTCCGTTTCTGGAGGTTCTGCCTTCCCAGGCAAATTATGTAATGTGTCGTTTAATTGGAAATAAGACAAGCAGGGAATTGGCAGAAGTTCTTTTAAACAAGTACAATATTTTGATTAAGGATTTGTCCAGAAAGAAAGGATTTGAAGGAGAATCCTATATCCGTCTGGCGGTGAAACGTCCGGAAGAAAATCAGAAGCTTATTGACGCCATGAGAGCAGAATTTGGAGTGTGAAGAACATGAGAGTTTGTGTGATTGGCGGAGGAAATATTGGAAGTGTTTTAGCGGTGGACATGGCTTTTCGAGGATATCAGGTAGATCTGCTTACCGGAAAACCGGAAAGCTGGAGCCATGAAATAGAAGTATATGATTTAGAACAGGAAGAGGTACACTCTGGCAGAATTCATAGGATTACAGATTCCATGGAAATCCTTTCCCAGGCAGATGTGATTTTTTCTACCTTGCCGTCTAATGTGTTTTGCGAAAAAATCAAGGAGATGACCCCTTTTTTGAAGAAAGGGACTTATCTTGGAATTGTTCCGGGAAGCGGTGGATGTGAGTTTTGCTGCCGGGAGGTTCTTGAAAAAGGCTGTGTTCTATTTGGTTTTCAGCGGGTACACAGCATTGCCAGAATCAGAGAATATGGGAAAGCTGTAAATGTAACCAGCAGAAAGAAAGAAGTTCAGATTGGAGCTATTCCCAAAAACAGAACAAGGGAAGTCTGTAAAATAGTGGAAGAGCTGCTTGGTATACCGGCAAGGGAGGTCAGTAATTATCTGAATGTTACGCTGACACCGTCAAATCCTATTTTGCATACAACCAGGCTGTATACAATGTTCCGTGATTATGAAGAACCTATGGTATATGACCAAAATATTCAGTTTTATGCCCAGTGGACCGAAGAGTCCTCAGAAATGCTTCTGGCTTGTGACCGGGAACTTCAGAACATCTGTAAAAAATTTCCAAACCTGGATTTGCATCAGGTAGTTTCTTTGAAAAAGCATTATGAGGTACAGGACAAGAGACAAATGACTGAGAAAATCAGCCATATTCCGGCTTTTCAGAATATCTGGTCACCAATGAAGAAAAAGGGAGATGGATATGTGCCGGATAAAAGCTCCCGGTATTTTCAGGAGGATTTTCCGTATGGTCTGTGCATTATCAAAGCGTTTGCTGTGATTGCCCAGGAAGAAACACCAAATATAGACTGTGTATTAAAGTGGTATGAACAATTCTCCGGCGAAGAATATTTTCAGCAGGAGGCATTTACCGGAAGAAGTCTGAAGAAGCTAAACCTGCCACAAAATTATGGCCTGTTTACTGTAGATCAGGTACAGCAGTTTTACGGACAGACTGAGGAAGAGATAGATACATGAGATTAACGGAGTTTAAAGGAAAGAGTAATAATTTACAGCTGCTGAAGTTTTTGGCAGCTGTGTTTGTGGTAGCAAGTCATTCTTTTGCATTAGCGGCAGGCAGTTCTGAGAATGAATGGTTCATGAAACTTACAGATGGAGTGATGTCTCTGGGAGGCGCTGCAGTGTCTGTCTTTTTTTGCGCCGGAGGATATTTTATAGCGAAAAGCATGAACCGTGTGCAAAATGGAGTTACATATTTTAAAATACGGATACTTCGTATTTTTCCATGTCTTATGGTTGTGGTATTCCTGTCAGCATTTTTATTAGGGCCTTTGGTAACAGAGTATAGACTGTCAGAGTATTTTAAAGACACCCAGGTATACCGTTACCTGCTCAATGGTGTTTTGCTTTTACAGCACAACCTTCCGGGGGTGTTTCGGGATAATCCTTATTTGCCTACAGTCAATGGAGTTTTATGGACGCTGCCTATAGAATTTCTTTGCTACATAGCATGTTTTGTTATGTGGAAATTAAAATTTCTGGAGCAGAAAAAGTGTGTATTTAGTATTCCTTTGGTGATTTTTGGAACCTTAGGAATCTACTTTGTGGCAGGAAAAGCAGGAGTATCCGGGCTGACCCCTACTATCAGACCCATGCTTTTATTTTATATGGGTATTTTGTTTTTTGTATACAGAGACAAGGTTATTTTTAAGAAATCGGTATTTTGGTGGCACATGTCTGCATTAGTCCTGTCAGTTCCCCTGCAGCTGGTGAATGCGGCAATGGTGCTGTGTTTTCCATATATTTTGTTTTATTTGTGTTTTGCTGTAAAACAGGTATCTGAAAAAGTGGGAAAAGCAGGCAATATTTCTTATGGAATTTATTTATGTGCGTATCCGATACAACAGGTGATTGTATGGATGCATGGAGACACAATGTCACCTTACTGGAATATGGGAATGGCCATTCCTTTTGCTGTTGCAGGAGGATACCTTTTGTACCGATATATTGAAAAGCCGCTTATGAATTTTAAAGGAAGAAGGCTTGCCTAGAAGTTCAGATAGGCTTATAATGAGAAAATGGAAGGAAACAAGAGAGAAAATGGGAAGAGAATATGATGCATATACGTTAAAAGCAGTTCAGGAGATTGAACTGGAGATGTTAGAGTGCTTTTTGGAGATTTGTGAAAAACACGATTTAACATATTTTGCTTTTGCAGGTACTGGCATTGGAGCTTTGCGGCATGGAGGATTTATTCCCTGGGATGATGATATTGATATCAATATGCCAAGAAAGGATTTTGAGAAATTCGTAGAAATTGCCAAGCGAGATTATGGTGACCGTTACTATTTCTTAAATGCCACAACAGATGAACATTATCCCCTTATGACTACCAGATGGTGTAAAAAAGGAACTGTTTTCTGGGAAGAATCTTTAAAAGGTGTTCCCTGCAAGTTTGGGATTTTCCTGGATTTATACCCCATGGATGAAGTCAGTGATGACCCGAAAAAGCTGCGGCGTCAGGCAATGCCGGCCTGGTTTTGGAGCAAAATTATGATTCTCCGTGAAGTTCCCTATCCGGTATTACCATTTCAGGGAATGACAAAAAAGGTGATTCATGGTATTTGTGCCTGTGTTCATGTGCTTTTAAAGACTTTTCATGTTTCTCACAACTGGCTCTATGGCAGATGTATGGCTGCCTGCACAAAATATAATGGAGTTGGAACGGATACGCTTGGTTATTTGTGCAGTTCCCAACCTTATGAAGATGTGCTGAAAAAAAGCCAGGTGTATCCTTTGAAAAAGCTGAAGTTTGAGCATTTGGAATTAAATTTTCCAAATAAAATCGAAGAGATGCTTACAGCAACATACGGAGATTATATGAAACTGCCACCAGCAGAGAAGAGAAAGAATCATTTTCCGTATCGTTTGGAACTAGGTGATTACACGCCGGGGAGAAAGGCTGAAAACGAATAAGAATGGATAAAAATATGCAAAGTCAAGTAAAGAAAGATTATTTCTGGAATACCATGGGAAGTGGGATTACTGCTGTATTTTCGGTTGTTGTCTTATGGGCAGTGACCAGGATTATGGGGCCTTATGTGGGAGGCGTATTTGCTTTTGGATATGCAGTGTCCCAGCAGCTTCAGACAGTGGGAGCCTATGAAATTCGTACCTATCAGGCAACGGATGTTCGTGAAGTTTTTAAATTTGAAACGTATCTGGCAGCGAGAATCATTACCTGTCTGGCAATGATTTTATGCGCTGTGGCATATGGGTTCTACCATGAGGGCTTTACGGAAGAGGCAATCGTGCTGATTCTCATTTGTATGTTAAAAGTATTTGATGCATTTGAGGATGTATTTCACGGGATGTTTCAGCAGCATAAGAAGCTTTATATAGCAGGAAAGGCGCTTTTTTACAGAATGCTGATTACCATGCTTGGCTTTGTTTTATTCCTTTATATTACCAGAAGCCTTCTGATATCCTGTATCCTTACGATTCTTATTTCTGCGGTTGCAGTTTTTTATTTGAATGTTCCGGAAGCCAAAAAAATGGTTTCTATCCGCATCAGATTCCAGTGGAATCAGATTAAGGGACTTCTGATATCTTGTTTTCCGCTGTTTGTGGGAGCTTTTGTACTTCAATACCTCAGCAATCTCCCCAAATACGGTATGGATCAGTATATGTCTAAGGAATATCAGACGTATTACTCTATCCTGTTTATGCCGGCATTTGTGATTAATTTGTTTAGTGGGTTTGCATTTAAACCGCTGCTGACTTCGCTGGCAGAAAATTGGGTGGGGAATCAGAAAAGCAAATTTATGGGGACGATTGTAAAAGGACTTCTGATTGTAGGCGGACTTACCGTGGTTGTAATAGGTGGTGGTTATCTTCTGGGAATTCCGGTATTGTCCTGGATATATGGTGTAGAACTGGCGCCTTATAAGACAGAGTTTATACTGCTTCTTTTGGGCGGAGGCTTTAGTGCAGCAGGTGTTATTTTGTATTATGGTCTGATGGTTATGCGCTGCCAGAAGCTGATTTTGTACGGATATATTCTTACCTTATTGATTTCTCTGCCATTTTCAGGTATGATGACTCAACAGTGGGGAATGCTTGGAGCATCCCTGCTGTATGTGGGACTGATGCTTTTAAGATGTATCATTTTGGTATTCTCCATCTGGTGGGGAATGAGAAGCAGCAGAAAAAAAGAAAAAGGAGATTTGTCTCATGAAGTATTCTGAGAACAATCATACATTTGTAGTATGTGCATATAAGGAAAGTCCGTACCTGGGGGAATGTATTGAATCGTTACTCCAACAGACAAAAAAGAGCAGGATTTTGATTTCTACGTCAACGCCAAATGCTTCTATACAGGAAATTGCAAAGAGATATGAGCTTCCTGTAGTTGTGAACACAGGGAAAGCCAGTATAGCAGACGACTGGAATTATGGATGCAGCAAAGTAGAAACAGAATTGTTTACCATTGCTCATCAGGATGACATTTATGAAAAAAATTATCTGGAAGAGATTCTCAAACATTTGAATAGAGCTGAGAATCCGCTGATTGCATTTACAGATTACGGAGAATTGCGCAATGGGAAAATATGTCTGGGAAATACTATTTTAAAGATAAAACGTTTGATGTTAAAACCTCTTACCATTGAGCGTTTCTGGAAAAGTAAGTGGGTACGCAGAAGAGTATTATCTTTTGGGGATCCTATCTGTTGTCCTTCCGTGACCTTTGTAAAGGAAGCCCTTCCAGATAAAATTTTTACTTTTGGCTATCGCAGTGATGTGGACTGGCAGGCATGGGAAAGGCTTTCCAAAATGAGCGGGTCCTTTGTATATGTGAAGCAGCCGCTGATGTATCACAGAATTCATGAAGAATCTGAGACGTCTAAGGTGTTGGGAGACCATGCACGTAAACAGGAGGATTACGAAATGTTTTGTAAATTTTGGCCTGGTCCTATTGCAAAATGTCTGGTAAAACTATATACTCTTGCAGAACACAGTAACGAGTCATAAGGATAGGAAAAATGAAGGATAAATTAAAAAAACTGATTATAATTCCCGCCTATAATGAGAGCGAGTGCATTGAAAAAACCATTGAAAATATTCAGAAAAATGCAAAAGACTTTGATTACATTATTATTAACGATTGTTCCACAGATAATACCAGGGAGATATGTGAAAGAAATGGTTTTCACATTATTAACCTGCCGGTAAACCTGGGAATTGGAGGAGCAGTTCAGACTGGCTATATCTATGGTATCCGTTATGGATATGACATGGCAGTCCAGGTAGATGGAGATGGGCAGCATGACGCGGCATTTCTGCAAAAAATGGCAGATTGTCTGGAAGAGACAGGGGCTGATATGGTCATTGGTTCCAGATTTATAGAAAAGCAAGGATTTCAGTCAACAGGAGCAAGACGGATAGGAATTCGTTTCTTTACCTGGCTTATCCGGCTTATGACCGGCAAAACAGTGACCGATCCGACTTCCGGTCTGCGTATGGTGAACCGAAAGATCATGGCAGAATTTGCAAAGGACTATCCTAAGGATTATCCTGAGCCGGAAACAGCAGTTACTGTACTGCACTGTGGCATGAAAATAGAGGAAATTCCTGTTGTTATGAAGGAACGTGCCGGAGGCGTTTCCTCTATTTCCATGAAAAAGTCTGTTTATTATATGGTGAAGGTTTCCATGGCAATTATCATTGAACGAATGAGGAGGCGGAAGTAATGAATATGCGTACACAAATTTTAGTTGTAGGTATAGCGCTGATTTTTCTGGCAGTTATTTTGCAGCAGGTGAGGAAACAGAAACTGGGGCTGCGCTATGCACTTTTGTGGATTTTGCTTTCTGTGAGCATCCTGGTTATGGGATGTTTCCCACAGTTGATTACGGTAGTTTCCAGACTTTGCGGTATTCAGACGCCGGTAAACATGCTGTTTTTTATAGGAATTTGCTTCTTGTTGGTTATTATATTTTCTCTGTCAACTGCGCTTTCCAGAAATTCGGAAAAGCTGAAACGTCTGACACAGGAAATGGGATTATTAGAAGAAAGATTGAGGAACATCCAAAGTGAAGAAAATGAGTAAGCAAAAAAGTATAGGTTTAATTTTAGTTTTAGGGGTGTTTTTATTCCTTTTTCTGTATAAGTATGAGGGAACCAGAGTGGAGCCGCGTCTGGGAGATACGGTAGGATATCTGACTACCGTAAGTGAAACCGGTGCGGAAGAAGTGCTGAATCTGAAAGCCGGGGATGTATACAGACAGACGGTTGTAGGAACCAGGGATGAAATAGCAGGATTTTCTATCCGGTTTGGAACCTATGGACAGCAGGTGAATGGAAAACTGAAGGCTGCCTTTTCAGATGCTTCCGGAGAAAAAATTTATGGGGAAGAAACCTTTGAGGCAAAGGATTTAGTGGATAATCAGTACCATTCAATTTTGTTGGATGATATTATTACGGATGGTTTCCAGAAAGAATATGAAATTTCTCTGGAAGTTCTGTCTCTGGAAGAGGGAAAACAACTGGCATTGTTTGCATCCAATGAGAATATTTATGAGAACGGAGACCTTACCTATCAGAATGAAGAGGTGAAGGATACGGACATTGCCTGTCAGCTTACCGGTACTTCTGGGTTTATGCAGAAATGGTACTGGATGGTGTGCGCTATTATTTTAATTGGATTTCTGGTATTTGCCTTTGTGACATTTATTAAGAAATGCAAGCTAGAGTATGTTTATCTGGTTCTGGGGCTTACTTTTGGAATGGTATTTATTCTCTGCCTGCCTCCATATACAGCTCCGGATGAGGGAACTCATATTTCTACAACCTATGCGTTTGTCAATGAATTTCTGGGTGAAGAACCTATCTTTGACGAAGAAAACCATGTAATCAGTCGTGGGACAGATGGTGATATTGGCGGTGAAGCACAGGTAAGTCTGGCAAAATTTCATGATGTCTATGAAGCTGCCAAATATCCCAGCGGGGATATGGAAAGAAATGTTGCAAGGCATGGGAAGCTGGATGTTCCATTTACCTGTTATCTGCCTCAGATTCTGGGAGTTATGCTTGGTGTTCTATTAAAATTTAGCGGATTCTGGACTTTGTACCTGGGAAAAGTATTTGCCATGCTGTTTTTCACAGTGTGTATTTTCTTTTCTATTAAGCTAATCCCATGGGGAAAGATGGTGATTATGACAGTTGCCCTGTTACCCATGTCGCTGGAATTAGGAAGTTCTTTTTCCTATGACTGTGTATTACTTGCCCTGTGTATGTTATTTATTAGTTATACCTTGTATTTAATTTGCAAAAAAGACAAAGTTACATGGAAAGATTTCCTTTTCCTTGGAATTATTATCTGCGTCATTGCGCCATGTAAAATGTTTTATTTCCTGATGGCAGGTATGTTGTACCTGATTCCAAAGGAAAAATATAAGAGCAAAAAAGCTTACTGGATGATTAATACAGGAATTCTTGTGGCAGGTCTGGCAGTGCTGATTATTATGCGGTTCCAGTTTTTGACAAGTCATGTGGGAGGAGCAACACCAAGCGCAATAGAAGATGCTACAGTAAACTATTCCATTGCAACGATTCTGGGAGATATTCCTCATAGTATCAGCGTGCTGTTTAATACTGCAATTTTTAAGAGTGAGTTTTATTATAATTCCATGTGGGGAAATCAATTAGGAAGTCTGCAGGTTTATATTCCAACATTTGTGATTACCAGTTTTGTTCTGGTACTTTTTGCAGCAGGTGTCTGTACAACAAGAGAAGAACGGGTTATTTATGAACCAGATGCAAAATTCAGGTGGGTGAACCTGGGATTGAGTCTTTTGATGTTTTTAGGAATTTTAGCGGCACTGTGGATTGGATGGACACCGGTTACTTATGGGGTGATTGAAGGGGTTCAGGGACGTTATTTCCTGCCATTTCTGCCTATGGTGTTTTTATCCATGAGAAACAAGACGTTTCTTTTACAGAAAAATATTGACAGAGGGCTGTCTGCTGTGCTGTTTACGGGACTGACATTTACCTTCTTGTATATGATACCGTATATCGTTCAGTAGAAAGTGATAAGTATGTGTGGGAGCTGTTGAAAGACAGCTCCTTTTTTCTGGCACCCTGAAAGAAAAGGAGGATTTTTTCAACATTTTTCCCTGTTCATCCGTTCTATCTATATAAGAATATTTTGTATGTATAGAGGGAGGATAACTGTATGTTGAAAACGTCAGAACTTTGTATTGCAGAAATTCCGTTAAGGGTCCGTCTTGGGCGCATTTGTCTGGAACTTATGACTTTTTTGTTTATGCTTATTCCGTCATTTTTTACCCTATATCTGACAGATGAAATGATAGAAAAAGGAAAGACAATTCCCTATGCCTGGGTCGTTTTTGTGATATTGGCATGCGTTGCCATTCATGTATTTCAGTTCTATTTTTCTAAGTATATGAGCCAGGTATATGTAAATCGTGTTGCAGAAGATTACCGTATGGAAATTGCTAAAAAGATTTCAAAATGCCAGGCTCCGGCTTATGAAAAGGAACCGAAAAGTAAGATTTTTAATGTCATCAATGACATGACTCCAGTTTATACTCTGGCAAATTATCTCATCTGTGTACCCGTAGATTTTATTGAACTGCTGGTGGTAATTTTTTTGATTTTCCGCACACATTATGGACTTGGAATGATTGCACTTCTTATGGCACCATTGTATCTGGTGTCCAGTTATCTAAACAAAGGAAAACTGCAAAGTCTGGTCAGTGAAGAGCGGAAAAATCTGGATGCGTGGCAGAGAGAGGTGGATATTATCCTGAATCAAAAGGTGAGTATCGGCTTAAATGATTCCTGGGACTATATGTTAAAACGGTATCAAAATACCTTATCCAAATTTTATAAGACCCAGAATAAGAAGCATTTCTTTCTGCTATTTACTATGGAGCTGCCTAAATTTATTACAACCCTGGCGCCGCTTCTGATTTTAATTGTGGGAGGAAATCTGGTTGTAAATGCACAGATGAGCCTTGGCACACTGTTATTTGTATTACAGCTTATTGTCTATTTGTTCGCACCATTAGGTGATATTGCTATGGTACAGGCAGACCTTATGAGCCAGAAAACGAATTTCAAACGTGCCAGAGAGTTTGTTGAAATGCCGGAACAGGAGGAAAAACTTCCAAGCAGTGAAGGGGGAGAACTTCTGATTAGAAATGTTACCTTACACCGGGCAGACCGGTCTGTTTTGTACAAAATCCCAGAATTTTCAGTAGAAGAACCTGGATTGATTCTGATAAAAGGAGAAAACGGATGTGGGAAATCCACGTTGTTTCATATTCTGTCAGGTGTGTTTTCAGAAGAACAGATGCAGATTGAGGAAAATGGAAAAGTTCAGGTTCCATCAAAATATAGAAATGATTTTAGCTACCTGTTTTATCCCAACTTTATTTTCCAGGGAACAGTCAGGGAAAACGTGCTGTGCGGCCAGGAAGCGGAACCTGGAAGTTATGAAAAAATAGAGGAGCTTCTGCATTTGCCTCCGGCAGACAAAGAAGTAATCACGAAGCCGGAAAATCTATCCCTGGGAGAAAAGCAAAAAATATTTCTTGCAAGGATTTTATTTAGAGATAGCCAGTTCATGCTTCTGGATGAACCGGGAAGCAATCTGGATGATAAGACGGAGCAGAATTTTGCAGAGGAACTGGGAAGGATTAAGAAGAAAAAATGTATTCTGGTTATCAGCCATAACAAAATTTATGATGAAATAGCGGATGAGATTTATGAGATACAGGGAGGAGTTATGGAGAAGTCATGGACACAAAAAAGTGATGTATGACTTGCATAAAAATCAGGTTTGACTTAGAATCAGAGTATAGGGAATAGAAGCTGGTGTTTCATACACTGTTAGTCTGGAAAGGAGTATTTGAATTATGGGGAAATTTGTGAATCCTGATAACACAGCTTTTCAGGTTGCTTTGAATTCAGAAATATACGTTGATAAGACAGGGTTAATTGAATATACGAACCGGGTTATGGATACAAATCAGGCTTTGATATGTAATAGCCGCCCAAGGCGTTTTGGAAAATCAATTACTGCTAATATGCTGGCGGCTTATTACAGTAGAGGCTGCGATTCCAAACAACTTTTTGAAGGGAAAAATATAAGTAAGACAAAGTTATATGAAGAACACCTTAATAAACATGATGTGATTCATCTGGACGTACAGTGGTGTTGTATGGATGCAGGAAGTGCAGAAAAAACAGTTTCTTATATTACCCAAAAAGTATTATGTGAACTTAAAGAAGAGTTTCCAGATGTTCCTTTTTCAAAGAAAAATACATTGGGTGGTGCTTTAGCTGATATTACTCAGAAGACAGGACATAAATTTGTGATTATCATAGATGAGTGGGATGTGTTGATTCGTGATGAGGCTGCGAATCTAAAAGTACAGGAAGAATATATTGATTTCCTCAGAGGCTTATTTAAAGGAACTGAGCCTACAAAATTTTTGCATTTAGCCTATTTGACAGGTATTCTTCCAATAAAAAAGGTTCGGACTCAGTCTGCCCTAAACAATTTTGAAGAATACACGATGTTGACTCCTGCGAATTTTGCTTCGTATATTGGATTTACAGAAGAAGAAGTGAGAAGTTTGTGTGAGAAATATTCTATGGATTTTGAGAAGGTAAAGCACTGGTATGATGGATACCTTTTGGGAAATGAGCATGTTTACAATCCCAAAGCAGTTGTAAGTGTTATGATGCGGGGAGAATATCAGAGTTATTGGTCAAAAACGGGTACTTATATTTCCATTCAGCCACTTATTAATATGAACTTTGATGGTTTGCGGACAGCAATTATTCAAATGCTTTCGGGAGCATCGGTGGAAGTAGATATTAATACGTTTCAGAACGATATGGTTTCCTTTCAAAATAAAGATGACGTGATTACTCTGTTAATTCATATGGGATATCTGGCATATGACCAGAAAAGAGGAAGGGCTTTTATTCCAAATGAAGAAATCCGACAGGAGTTTGTGGTTGCGACAAAAGACAGAAGATGGAATGAATTGATTGCATTTCAAAGGGAATCCAAAGAATTATTAGAAGCAACACTTGATATGGACTGCGATACAGTGGCAGAGAAGGTAGAAAAGATTCATACACAGTTTGCCTCTGCAATTCAATATAATGATGAGAATTCTTTAAGCAGTGTTTTGACGATTGCCTATTTGTCAGCTATGCAATATTACTTTATACCTATACGGGAAATGCCTACAGGCAGGGGATTTGCAGATTACGTATTTTTACCAAAACCGGAGTATGCAGAAGAGATACCAGCGCTGCTTGTTGAATTAAAGTGGAATAAAAAAGCAACTACAGCATTGCAGCAGATTAAGGATAAGAATTATGTGCAGTCAGTTGCTGACTATACTGGAAATATTTTATTAGTGGGAATTTCCTATGACAAAAAGAGCAAAGAACATGCGTGTATCATTGAAGAATATAATACATCTTTGAAAAAATCAAAAGATACGCAAGATTAATTTCTTGCGTATCTTCTTTTCTTCGTGCTATACTAAATATGTATGTCTGAAAATAAAGGAAACGATTCAGTCATTAAGCCACAGACAGAAACAACTGCTTACATGTGAACATGACGCAGTCATTTTTAAATTTGGCGCCTGGATGAATCATTAAAATTAAATATCACGATTACAGCGACTAGGAGGAATTTATATGCCGTCAATCGATCAGAGCAAAATCCGTAATTTTTGTATTATTGCCCATATTGACCATGGAAAATCCACTCTGGCAGACCGCATTATTGAGAAAACGGGGCTTTTGACAGCCAGGGAAATGCAGTCTCAGGTTCTGGATAACATGGATTTGGAGCGTGAGAGGGGAATCACCATTAAATCTCAGGCAGTCCGTATTGTATATAAAGCAAAAGACGGAGAAGAATATATTTTTAATTTAATTGACACACCGGGACATGTAGACTTTAACTATGAGGTATCACGAAGCCTTGCCGCTTGTGACGGGGCGATTTTAGTTGTGGATGCTGCCCAGGGAATTGAGGCGCAGACTCTTGCCAATGTATATCTGGCTCTGGACCATGATTTAGATGTTTTTCCGGTAATTAATAAAATTGATTTGCCAAGTGCAGACCCGGAGCGTGTGATTAACGAAATTGAGGATGTTATTGGAATTGAAGCCCAGGACGCGCCGCTGATTTCTGCCAAAAACGGCCTGAATATTGAGGATGTTTTAGAACAGATCGTACAGAAAATTCCGGCGCCACAGGGAAATCCGGATAATCCATTGCAGGCATTGATTTTTGATTCTATTTATGATTCTTACAAAGGGGTTATTGTATTCTGCCGTGTGAAAGAAGGTACTGTGCGAAAAGGAACCAAACTTCGTATGATGGCAACCGGTGCGGTGGAAGAAGCAGTGGAAGTTGGATATTTCGGTGCAGGCCAGTTTATTCCCTGTGAGGAGCTTTCCGCAGGTATGGTTGGCTATGTCACAGCCAGCATTAAAAATGTACAGGATACCCGGGTGGGTGATACCATTACCGATGCGGACAATCCCTGTGCGGAGCCTCTGCCGGGGTACAAAAAGGTAAATCCTATGGTGTTCTGCGGTGTTTATCCGGCAGATGGAGCAAAGTATCAGGATTTAAGAGATGCATTGGAAAAATTGCAGTTAAATGATGCTTCCCTGTTTTTTGAACCGGAAACATCTGTGGCTCTGGGCTTTGGATTCCGCTGTGGATTTTTGGGACTTTTACATTTGGAGATTATCCAGGAGCGTCTGGAAAGAGAGTATAATCTGGATTTGGTTACTACAGCTCCGGGAGTTGTTTACAAAGTGCATAAGACCAATGGAGAAGTCATTGATTTGACCAATCCATCCAATCTTCCGGACCCATCGGAAATCGAATACATGGAAGAGCCTATGGTAAAGGCTGAAATTATGGTGACAACAGAGTTTATTGGTCCTATCATGGATTTGTGCCAGGAGAGAAGAGGCCAGTATCAGGGCATGGAGTACATGGAAACCACCAGAGCGCTGCTCCATTATCATTTACCTTTAAATGAAATTATTTATGATTTCTTTGATGCTCTGAAATCCCGTTCCAGAGGGTATGCGTCCTTTGACTATGAGATGCTGGGCTATGAGCAGAGCAATCTGGTGAAACTGGATATTTTGGTAAATAAAGAAGAAGTAGATGCCCTTTCCTTTATTGTATTTGCAGATTCTGCCTATGAGAGAGGAAGAAAAATGTGTGAGAAGCTGAAAGAAGAAATTCCAAGACAGCTTTTTGAAATTCCCATTCAGGCAGCAGTGGGAAGTAAAATTATTGCCAGAGAGACGGTAAGAGCTATGCGTAAGGACGTACTGGCAAAATGTTACGGTGGTGATATTTCCCGTAAGAGAAAACTTCTGGAGAAACAGAAGGAAGGAAAGAAGCGTATGCGCCAGATTGGAAATGTGGAAATTCCACAGAAGGCGTTTATGAGTGTCTTGAAATTAGACGATAAATAAAAAAGGCGGGGACGGTTTTTATGAGAAATGATTTAGGGCTATATCTGCATATACCATTTTGCATGAAAAAGTGCGGATACTGTGATTTCCTTTCCTGGAAGGGAACCAGGGAAGAACAGGAGAACTATGTGCAAAGTCTGATTCGTGAAATAGAAAGCTATGAAGCATTTGCCAAAGGATACAAGGTTTCTACTGTATTTTTGGGCGGCGGGACGCCTTCTATTTTATCAGGAGAACAGATGGAACGGATTCTGGGGGCAGTTTCTAAGGTGTTCTGGCTGGAGAAAAAGCCGGAGATTACAGTAGAAATGAACCCGGGGACTGTGACAGAGGAAAAGCTAAAATCCTATAAACGGGCTGGTGTAAACCGCCTGAGTATTGGACTTCAGTCTGTGAAAAATGAAAATCTGAGGCTGCTGGGCCGCATTCATACCTATGAAGAATTTCTTCATTCTTATGAACTGGCAAGACAGGAAGGATTTGACAATATCAGCATTGATTTGATTTCTTCTATACCAGGTCAGACCATGGAATCCTGGGAAGAGGAACTGAGACAGGCCATTGATTTAAATCCAGAGCATATTTCTGTATATCAGTTGATTTTAGAGGAGGGGACTCCTTTTTATGAAAAATATGCAGAGCATCCGGAATGTTTGCCGGGGGAGGAAACCAGCAGGGATATCTATATTCTTACGGGAAAACTATTAAAGGAAGCGGGCTATGAGCAGTATGAAATCTCTAATTATGCAAAACCGGGCTATGAATCCAGACATAATCTGAAATACTGGGAGCGGAAAGATTATCTGGGGCTTGGGCCTGGGGCTGCTTCTATGGTGAGAAATATTCGTATGAGTAATACCAGAGACATGAAAACTTATCTGGAACGCTGCGGACAGCCCAAAACCATGCGGGAAGAGGTAGAATTTCTGGAAGAGCCAAGACAGATGGAAGAGTTTATGTTTTTGGGACTTCGCAAAACCAGAGGCGTGTCCAAAAAAGAATTTTACAGAACTTTTGGCAGGGAAATGGACATGGTTTATGAAAAGGCGCTGCACAAATGCCTGGAAAATGGAATGCTAAAAGAACATAAAGACAGGATTTTTTTGTCGGAAGAAGGAATTCTGGTGAGCAATCTGGTGTTGTCTGAGTTTTTGTTTGATAAATAAAAAGACATGCTGTGAATTTATGGAATTTTAATAAAGTTTAATGGTTTTCTTCTGGATTTATAAGGCTTATTGTGGCAGAATAGAAAGAAGAAAAACAGACGGGGAGGAATATGTATGAACATTTTGTTTTTCCTTACCCCCAAGGAAGATGTTGCTTATATTTATGATACATATAGCCTGAGACAGGTATTGGAGAAGATGGAATATCACAAATATTCCTGCATTCCTATTATTACGGAGCGCGGGAAATATGCAGGAACCATTACAGAAGGCGACTTATTGTGGGGATTAAAGGACCGGGGAGAATTAGACTTGAAAGGGGCAGAAGAAGTGCCCATTGCATCTTTTAAGAGAAGGAATGATTACGCACCCATTCGTGTGGATTCCAATATGGAAAATCTTCTGGAAAAAGCAATGCAGCAGAATTTTGTTCCGGTTGTGGATGATCAGAAAAATTTTATAGGAATTGTTACAAGAAGAGATATTATGCAGTATATTTGCTCTTTGAATAAACAGGAGAGCAAAGGCGCATAAAAGATAAAACTGCCAGTTTATATTGAAGAACTGGCAGTTTTATCTTTATCATGAAAATGATAAAAAATCAGAACATATGTTTGCAAATTTAAAAAAGTTGTGATAAGATAAGAATAACATAAATTCAGAATAAAACATTTCTCAAAAGAGAAAGCTAAGAACAATTACGCTTGAGCTTCAAAGAGCTTAAATTTGTTACAGAAAGAGGAAATCATATGGCAGTGAAAATGCAGGTAAGACAGTTTATTAAAATTCGTGGCGCAAATGAAAATAATTTGAAGAATCTGGATGTGGATATACCAAGAAATGAGCTGGTGGTTTTAACCGGGCTTAGTGGTTCCGGTAAGAGCTCTCTGGCTTTTGATACCATTTATGCTGAAGGCCAGAGGAGATATATGGAATCCTTATCTTCTTATGCCCGCCAGTTTTTGGGACAGATGGAGAAACCGGATGTAGAGAGTATTGAGGGACTTTCCCCTGCCATTTCCATTGACCAGAAATCAACCAACAGGAATCCACGTTCCACAGTGGGAACAGTGACAGAGATTTATGATTACTTCCGTCTTTTATACGCCAGAATCGGAATCCCTCACTGTCCTAAATGTGGCAGGGAGATTAAGAAGCAAACTGTGGATCAGATGGTAGATCATATTATGTCATTACCTGAACGGACAAAAATACAGCTTTTGGCGCCGGTGGTGCGCGGGAGAAAGGGTACCCATGCAAAACTTCTGGAACAGGCCAGAAAAAGCGGGTATGTAAGGGTGCAGATTGATGGAAATCTCTATGAATTAAGCGAAGAGATTAAGCTGGACAAAAATATTAAACATAATATTGAGATTGTTGTAGACCGTCTGATTGTAAAGGAGGGCATTGAGAAGAGGCTTACAGATTCCATTGAAACGGTTTTGAATCTTGCGGAGGGGCGTCTTGTGGTGGACACCATGGATGGAAACCAGATTAACTTCAGCCAGAGCTTTGCATGTCCAGACTGTGGAATCAGCATTGACGAGATTGAACCCAGAAGCTTTTCCTTTAACAATCCTTTTGGAGCATGTCCTTCCTGTTTTGGACTTGGCTACCGTATGGAGTTTGATATTGATTTAATGATACCGGACAGAAGCCTGAGTATTTCCCAGGGAGCCATTGTGGTTATGGGATGGCAGTCCTGTGCAGAAAAAGGCAGCTTTACAAGGGCTATTCTGGATGCCCTGGCAGCAGAATATGGATTTGATCTGGATACACCTTTTGAGCAGTATCCGCAGAAAATCCAGGATATTTTGATTCACGGAACAGGAGGAAAGGAAGTAAAGGTACATTACAAGGGGCAGAGAGGAGAGGGCGTCTATGATGTGGCTTTTGAGGGAATTATTAAAAATGTGGAAAGACGCTACAGAGAAACCGGCTCTGATACTATGAAGCAGGAATATGAGACCTTTATGCGGATTACTCCCTGCCCTTCCTGTAAAGGACAGAGGCTGAAACCGGAAGCTCTGGCGGTTACGGTAGGGGATAAAAATATTCATGAAGTGACCACGATGTCTGTGAGCAGCCTTCAGGAATATCTTATGAATTTGAAATTGACGAAAACCCAGGAATTAATTGGGGAGCAGGTATTAAAGGAAATCAGGGCGAGAGTGGGATTTCTGGTGAATGTAGGGCTGGATTACCTGACTCTTGCAAGAGCTACAGGAACTCTTTCGGGAGGTGAGGCTCAGCGAATCCGTCTGGCTACACAGATTGGTTCCGGACTGGTAGGAGTGGCATACATTTTGGATGAACCCAGTATTGGTCTTCACCAGAGGGATAATGATAAACTGTTAGCTACGTTGAAGCACCTGCGGGATCTGGGAAATACCCTGATTGTGGTTGAGCATGATGAAGACACTATGAGAGAGGCAGATTGTGTGGTGGATATTGGTCCAGGGGCAGGAGAGCATGGAGGAGAATTAGTTGCCATTGGTACTGCGGAAGAAATTATGGAGAATCCCAATTCTATTACAGGCCAGTATTTAAGCGGAAAAATCAAGATTCCTGTGCCGGCGGTAAGAAGAAAACCCACAGGGTATCTGACAATTCGTAAGGCAGCCGAGAATAACCTGAAAAATATTGATGTGAAAATCCCCCTGGGAATCATGACTTGTGTAACAGGTGTCTCCGGTTCCGGGAAAAGTTCTCTGGTAAATGAGGTTCTGTATAAGAGCCTGGCGAGAAAACTGAACCGTGCCAGAATCATTCCCGGAAAACATAAATGTATTGAAGGAACCGAGCAATTAGATAAGGTCATTGATATTGACCAGTCCCCTATTGGAAGGACACCACGTTCTAATCCGGCAACGTATACAGGAGTTTTTGACCAGATTCGCGATTTATTTGCAGCTACTGCAGACGCCAAGGCCAGGGGATATAAGAAGGGCAGATTCAGCTTTAATGTAAAAGGTGGACGTTGTGAAGCCTGCAGCGGTGATGGGATTTTGAAAATTGAGATGCACTTTCTTCCGGATGTGTATGTTCCCTGTGAAGTCTGCCATGGAAAACGGTATAACAGGGAGACTCTGGAGGTGAAATACAAGGGAAAGAGTATTTATGATGTGCTGAATATGACAGTAGAAGAAGCACTGAAATTTTTTGACCATGTTCCGTCTATTAAGAGAAAGATACAGACCCTTTATGATGTGGGGCTTTCTTATATTCGTCTGGGTCAGCCCTCTACAGAACTTTCCGGAGGAGAAGCTCAGCGAATCAAACTGGCTACAGAGCTTAGCAAAAGAAGTACAGGTAAAACCATTTATATTCTGGATGAGCCAACCACAGGGCTTCATTTTGCAGATGTTCACAAGCTTATTGAGATTCTCCAGAGGCTTTCAGAAGGCGGAAATACTGTGGTAGTCATTGAACATAATCTGGATGTGATAAAAACAGCAGACTATATTATTGATATTGGTCCGGAAGGTGGAGACAAAGGCGGAACTGTCATTGCAAAAGGAACACCGGAGGAAATTGCGGCGAATCCTGTATCCTATACAGGTCAATATGTGTCAAAATATTTGAGATGATTGCCCCTTTTCAAGGGAGGGGAAGTTGTATATAATAGTAACGAGGTTCAGGAAAGGGGTATTTTTCATGGCAGCATCAGATATAGGAATTGATTTGGGAACAGCCAGTATCCTTGTATATGCAAAAGGAAAAGGCATTGTTCTAAAAGAACCGTCTGTGGTGGCATACGATAAAGATAATAATAAAATCAGAGCTGTAGGAGAAGAGGCACGTCAGATGATTGGAAGAACGCCAGGGAATATAGTAGCTGTACGGCCTCTGAGACAGGGTGTTATCTCTGATTATGAAGTTACAGAAAAAATGCTGAAATATTTCATTTCAAAAGCAATCGGAAAACGTGCTTTTCGGAAACCGCGCATTAGTATTTGTGCGCCAAGCGGGATTACGGAAGTAGAGAAAAAAGCAGTAGAGGAGGCTACTTATCAGGCGGGAGCCAGAGAGGTTTCTATTATCGAAGAACCGATTGCGGCAGCTATTGGTGCAGGAATCGATATTACAAGACCCTTTGGAAATATGATTGTAGATATTGGGGGAGGAACTACGGATGTAGCGGTGATTTCGTTAGGAGGAACCGTAGTAGCGACTTCTATCAAAGTGGCAGGAGATAATTTTGATGAGGCTATTATGCGTTATGTTCGCAAAAAGCACAATTTAATGATTGGGGAGCGTACTGCAGAGGATATTAAAATTCAAATCGGAACAGTGTATTCTACTCCTCAGGCAAAGACCATGGAAGTAAAAGGCAGAGATACGGTTACGGGACTTCCTAAAAGTGTGACCCTGTCCTCAGAGGAAATCAAAGAGGCACTTACGGATGCATCTGCTCAGATTATGGAGACGATTCACAGCATTTTGGAGAAAACACCTCCTGAGCTGGCAGCAGATGTGGCAGAGAGAGGAATTGTACTTACTGGAGGCGGCGCTCTTTTAGGTGGTCTGGAGGAACTGATTGAAGAGGAGACCGGCATTAATACCATTGTGGCAGAAGAGCCGGCACTTGCTGTGGCAGTAGGAACCGGACAATATATGGAGCTTATGAGTAAGATGAACGGTAAACTGTAGGGAATATAAGGATAAAGGATTGAGAGGAACAGATGTGGAAGAAACAATCGAAGGGTATGTAGATCATATTATATACCGCAATCAGGATAATGGATATACGGTTGCCAGTCTTGTTGTAGATGGTGAAGAACTGACTTGTGTAGGCACGTTTCAGACACTTAGTGAGGGTGAGAATATTCGTGGGAAGGGAAAATACACAGAACATCCTTCCTATGGCCGCCAATTTACCATATATTCTTATGAAACAGTGATTCCACAGGATTCTTTTGCCATGGAACGCTATCTTGGTTCAGGAGCGATTAAGGGTATAGGAGCTGCTCTTGCAGCCAGAATTGTGAGAAAATTTGGAGATGATACTCTGCGTATCATTGAAGAAGAACCGGAACGTCTGGCAGAGGTGAAAGGAATCAGCGACCGCAAGGCAAGAGAGATTGCAGAGCAGGTGGAAGAAAAGGCGGATATGAGAAAGGCTATGATGTTTCTTCAGCAATATGGGATTTCTCAGACTCTGGGAGTTAAGATTTATCAGCAATACAAACAGGACATGTACCGTATCCTGAAGGAAAATCCCTACAAAATGGCAGAGGATATTAATGGAATCGGCTTTAAGATTGCAGATGAAATTGCGGCTAGAATTGGTATCCATACGGATTCGGACTATCGAATCCGAAGCGGCCTTTTGTACATATTACTTCTGGCTACCGCAGAGGGACACGTATATCTGCCTAAGAATCTGCTTTTAGAAAGAGCGCAGCAGCTTCTTGGAGTACAGGCAGATTATATGGAGAAGCACCTTACGGATTTAGCCATTGACCGGAAGATTGTAATAAAAGAGATTGTATCAGACAGACAGGGGAAGCAGCAGGTAGTTTATGCCAGTCAGTATTACCAGATTGAACTGCATACTGCCCAGATGCTTCATGAGCTGAATGTTCAGGATACTGCAGATGAATCGGTGATTGGGGAAAAAATCAAACGGATTCAGAGAGCAGAAAAAATTGATTTGGATGAAAAACAGCAGATGGCAATCACAGAAGCTGTGAAAAACGGATTACTGGTGATTACAGGAGGCCCCGGTACAGGAAAGACAACAACCATTAATGCCATTATCCGCTATTTTGAGATGGAAGGGCTGGATATTTATCTGGCAGCGCCTACAGGAAGAGCAGCAAAGCGTATGACTGAGGCAACCGGATATGAAGCAAAGACTATCCACCGTTTACTGGAATTGTCCGGTGTGCCGGAAGAGTCTTCTGCAGGTGTTCATTTTGAACGCAATGCTCAAAATCCACTGGAAGCAGATGTGATTATTATTGATGAAATGTCCATGGTGGATATTTTTCTCATGCATGCCCTTCTTTCTGCTGTTGTTACAGGGACCAGGCTGATTCTGGTAGGAGATGTAAATCAGCTTCCAAGTGTGGGACCGGGCAGTGTATTAAAAGATATTATTCATTCGGGAGCATTTCCTGTAGTGGAACTGACGAAAATTTTCCGTCAGGCGTCTCAAAGCGATATTGTGGTCAACGCCCACAAAATTAATGAGGGCGTGCCGGTGGTGCTGGATAATAAAAGTATGGACTTCTTTTTTCTGAAACGGTATGACGCAAATGTGATTATCAGCGTAGTCATTACCCTGATTCAGAAGAAGCTGCCTAAGTTTGTGGATGCTCAGCCTTATGATATTCAGGTATTGACTCCCATGCGGAAGGGTCTTTTGGGCGTGGAACGGCTGAACAGGATTTTGCAGCAGTATCTCAATCCTCCGGAACCTGGGAAAACGGAAAAAGAACACGGTTCAGGCCTGTTTCGGGAAGGAGACAAGGTCATGCAGATTAAGAATAACTATCAGATTGAGTGGGAAATCCGTGGGCTGTATGGCATACCTGTAGAAAAAGGTGTGGGAGTTTTTAATGGAGATACAGGAATTTTAAGGGAAATCAATACTTTTGCAGAGACCCTTACCGTAGAATTTGACGAGAGAAAGTTTGTGGAATATTCTTTTAAGCAGTTAGATGAGCTGGAACTTGCTTATGCCATTACCATTCATAAGGCTCAGGGCAGCGAGTATCCGGCAGTAATTATTCCACTGCTTGGAGGCCCTAAGATGTTAATGAACCGGAATCTTTTGTATACAGCGGTTACCAGGGCGCGTAAATGTGTAACTCTGGTGGGAGATGAGAAAACTTTTGAAGAAATGGAAAATAACCGTATGGAGCAAAGCCGGTATACAACTTTGGATTTAAGGATAAAGGAGACTTATTGAAAAAAGTAATTGAAACATTTTTGAACATTTTGTACCCAAGGCGCTGTCCAGTGTGTCATGACATTGCAGTGCCTGTGGGTCAACGAATCTGTACAACTTGCAGAGATAAATTAAAACCCATTACAGGGCCAAGATGTTATAAATGTTCCAAACCCCTTGCCCATGGGGAACAGGAATATTGTGAAAACTGTAAAACAACACATTATTTTGACCAGGGGATTGGAATTTTTACCTATGGTTCAGTTCTTCGGGAATCTTTGTTTCAACTGAAATATGGAAACCGTCAGGAATATGGTGTCTTTTATGGACAACTGGCAGCATATTATTCTAAAAATCAAATCAGATGTTGGAATCCTCAAATTATCATTCCGATTCCGCTTCACAAAAAGAAAATGGCAAAACGTGGTTACAATCAGGCAGAGATTATTGCATCTGCTCTTGGGAAAGAACTTGGACTAAAAACAGATACAAAAACATTGCTGAGAACTGTTTATACGAATCCACAAAAGGATTTAGGGTACAGAGAGAGGAAGAAGAATCTGGAACATGCTTTTGAAGTGAAGAGGAAACTCCCCTGGAAGAACATTCTTCTGGTGGATGATATTTATACAACCGGGGCAACCATAGATTCTGCTGCAAAGGTTCTGAAAAAGGCAGGCGCAGAAAAGGTGTATTTTCTTACAGTTGGGATTGGAACAGATGCCTGAAAGGTCTTGATTCACTTCCAGATGGTATGCTATAATGCAATATGTATACACAGAGGAAAGAAGTATTTGTCTTTCTAAAGGAAAAAGAGAAAAGGGGTCTTTTATGCTTAATAATCAGAAAATTAAAAAAATGCATAAATTAGCCTTGTATGAATCAGGAGCAGGAAGAGAACACCTTGCAGTGAGCAATTATTACAGAAGTGATTATATTGGTCTTGCATTGATAAAGAACTTTTTTTTGACAACTATCGGCTATGGGATTCTTCTGATGATTTATCTGGGTTATAAAAGTGAGTATTTAATGGAAAACGTTCATAAAATGAATCTTGCCTTATTTGTATTAAAGGTAATTGGTCTTTATGTGGTGATGTTAATCGGTTACAGTATTCTTACTTATATTTATAGTTCTGTAAAATATGCCAGAGCCCAGGAAGGGATTCAGGGATATTATAAGGGATTGACACAGATGAAGAAGTTTTATGACAGAGAAGAACGCAGAAACGGTAAGATTACAGGAAGGAAGGAACCCTCATGACAGCATTATTGGAATTAAAACAAAAAATCAAAGAATTTTACAGTGAACATGATGTGTTGCTGCTTTCTGTTGGCAAATTTTTGCTGGCGTTTCTTCTGTTCCAGGGAATTAACAGCAGCATGGGTATGATGGAAAAGATAGACAATATTTTTGTAGTATTAATTCTGGCTATTGTCTGTGCTATATTGCCGGTAAATACCATGGCAGTTATAGGATGTCTGCTGATTGTAGCCCATTGCTATGCAGTAGGTATTGAAGTGGCAGGATTTGCTCTTGTCTTTCTCATACTTTTGATTATTTTATTTTTAAGATTCACAGCCCAGGATAATGCGGCATTGGTTTTTACCCCTGTTGCATTTACCTTTAAAATTCCGGCGGTTGTTCCTGTACTTGGAGGGCTTTTGAGAACTCCTGCCTGTGCGGTACCTGCAAGCTGCGGCGTACTGTTATATTATTTCATGAAAGTTGTGAAAGAAAAAAGCACGGTTTTACAGGGAAAAGAGACAGAGCTTGTTCAGAAATTGCAAATTCTTCTGGACGGCATTATGAAGAATCAGGAAATGTGGCTGACAATTCTGGCATTTGTGGTAGTAACGGTAATTGTATATATGATTTCCAGATGCTCCTTTGATTATTCCTGGAGAGTTGCCAATGGAGCCGGTGCAGTAACCTATCTTGTGATTATGGTACTGGGAGGAATGTTCCTGAATATTCATATTAATATGGGAGGCGTTATTTTATCAGCAGTTGCGGCAGTCTTGCTGGGACTTGTTACAGAATTTGCAGTGCTGGGAGTGGATTATTCCAGAAGTGAACATACACAGTTCGAGGATGATGAGTATGTATATTATGTAAAAGCTGTTCCAAAGTCAGTTGTAGCGCAGAAAGAAAAAAGTATTAAGACTATTTCCTCTGATTATGACAGAAAAGAGGAACAGGAGCAGGAAGAAGTAAGCCCGGTAGAACGGGTTCACGAAGAAAACTTTGATTTTGAGAAACAGTTAGAAGAATCTTTGAAGGATTTATAAAAGTTAATAGTATCTATAAAATAACAGCAATAAAGTAAAAGGGAAGGGGAGATGGAACTATGGGTAAGATTTTTGATTTCGCAGAAAGTTATTTCAGCGCGTTCTCATCTCTGGAAACGATTCGATGGAATGATATTATAGAAATCTTGCTGATTGCAGTATTTGTCTATCAGTTTATGCTTTGGATTCGAAATACAAGAGCATATTCTCTGTTAAAGGGAATTTTGACTGTGTTTGTGTTTATTTTTTTAGCATATTTGTTCCAGATGAACACAATCTTGTGGCTGGTTTATACTGCCGGCGGATATGCCATAACAGCAGTTCTGGTTATTTTCCAGCCGGAGCTTAGAAAAGCCTTAGAGGAACTTGGACATAAAAAGATTGTGAGTACGTTCATCCCTTTTGACAACAGTAAGAAAGAGCCGGAAGGAAGATTTAGTGACAGAACAGCTAATGAAATTGTAAGAGCCAGTTTTGAAATGGGCGCAGTGAAAACAGGTGCCCTGATTGTCATTGAAGAAGAGACTATCTTAAATGAATATGCAAGAACGGGAATTTATCTGGATTCTCTGGTAAGCAGTCAGTTGCTCATTAACATTTTTGAGCATAACACACCTTTGCATGACGGAGCGGTAATTATTCGGGGAGACCGTGTTGTGGCGGCAACCTGTTATCTTCCCCTGTCAGATAATTTAAGTCTGAATAAGAATCTGGGAACCAGGCACAGGGCAGGAGTGGGAATCAGTGAAGTAAGCGATTCCCTGACAATTATTGTTTCCGAGGAGACCGGAAGGGTTTCTGTTGCAAGTAATGGAAAACTTCAGGTTGGTGTAACAAAAGAAGAATTGAAGAAGATTCTGGAAGAGGAGCAGAACAAGCCAAAACAGGAAAAACAGAAAGTAAAACGGAAGTTATGGAAGGGATTGGTGAAGAATGAAGAAAAGTCTAATGAATAAATCTACCCTGAAGATTCTTTCTTTGCTGATTGCCATTCTAATATGGGTTGTTGTAAAGAATGTGCAGGATCCTATGCTGGTGAGAATCATTACCAGAATTCCGGTTACCATTGTCAACGAGTCGTACCTTGCCAGTAATCTGGAGATTCCGTTATTAATTGATGGACAGGACACGGTAAATGTAAAGGTAAAAGGAAGAGAATCTGTGGTGAAAGGTCTGGAGCGAGAAGACTTTCAGGCAGTAGCAGATATGACCCAGATTGTTTCCATGGACACTACACCACGTATGGTTCCTGTGAAGGTGACCTGTGAAGGCGTTGAAGAGAGTGATATTTCTGTAACACCTGGGAATATTCAGGTGGATATTGAAGAACAGACCAGCGTAGAAAAGACGATAGCAGTTAATACGGGTGATACAGTTCCCGATAAGAATTATGAAGTGGGCGTATTAAAGGCAAATCCAGAGAAAGTGACCATATCAGGTCCGGCATCCATTGTAAATAAAATTGACCGTGTGGTAGCAATGGCAGACGTTACAAACCGGAAAGAGAGCAATGTGGAAATTGCCTCAGAACTTCGGATTTATGATAAGAATCAGGATGAACTTTCGGAAAAACAGTTGTCTTACCTGGATTTGAAAGATATTCGTGATAATAAGATTAAGATTGATGCGCAGTTTTGGAAAATACAAAATAAGATTGCTGTGAAAGCAGATTACAGCGGAAGTCCAAAATATGGATATCAGGTAGATGATATCAAACTGGTGCCGGATACTATCAGCATTGCCGGAACAGATGAGGCCTTGCAGAAATTGACAGAGGAAGGAAATACAGTGGAAATTCCCGGAAATCTTATTGATGTTACAGGACAATCTTCTGATTTTGAAGTCAATATTGATATCTCTGAGCTTCTTCCAGAGGATACAAAGCTGGTAAGGGATCTGAATAGTTCTGTCATTGCAACTGTGAAAATTCTTCCTTATAATAGTCGGGATTATGAATTGTCAGCGGCGCAGATTCAGACCGAAAATGTACCGGCGGATTTAGACCTGGTATTTGAACAGGATAAGATAACTGCCCGGTTAAAAGGCAAGGAGGAAGATTTAGATAATCTGAGCCCGGAATCTGTACAGATGAAGATTAATTTAAAAGATTACAAGGCAGGGGAGCACACAGTTCCTGTGACTGTTACTTTGCCGGAGGGATATGAACTGGTAGATGAAATCTCAGTAAAAGTAAAATTAGTTGCAAAAGCAGAATAAGAGATGGAAATGAATAAGGAGTGATAAAATGACCAGTCAAAAAGTAACAGTGAAAAATCCTACGGGGCTTCATCTAAGGCCGGCAGGTAATCTTTGTAAAGAGGCAATGAAGTTTAAATCTCTGGTCAGTTTCCGGTTTGCGGGAGGAACAGCAAATGCCAAGAGTGTTCTCAGCGTGCTGGGAGCCTGTGTAAAATGTGGAGATGAGATTGAGCTGTTCTGTGAAGGGGAAGATGAAGAACTTGCCCTGAAAACTCTGGTTGAGGCCATAGAAAGTGGACTGGGGGAATAAACGAAGAGGACTATTGTTTTCCGGCGATAGTCCTTTTTCTTTGACAAAACTTGAGGAGAAGAGGTTATGATACATAATAAAATGCAGCGGGGAATACGGGATGGTATTCCCATTGCAGTGGGATATTTTTCAGTGAGTTTTACTTTTGGAATGATGGCAGTGCAAAGTGGAATTTCTCCGTTTCATGCAGTGCTGATTTCTCTTTTGAACCTGACTTCTGCAGGACAGTTTGCCGGACTTACGGTGATTGTTTCAAATGCTTCCTTGATGGAGATGGCATTGACTCAGTTGGTGGTAAACATCCGCTATGCCTTAATGTCAGTTTCTCTTTCACAGAAATTAGATGATTCAGTAAAGATGAGAAGCCGCCTGTTGATTGCTTATGGCAATACAGATGAAATTTTTGCGGTGGCAAGTTCAAAGCCTGGCACCGTTGGGGCAAAGTATTTATATGGTCTGATTCTTCTGCCGGTGTTAGGATGGGTAGGCGGTACCCTGGCAGGAGCTGTGGCAAGTACCTTACTTCCAGGAACAGTTATCAGCGCCCTGGGTGTGGCCTTGTATGGAATGTTTATTGCCATTGTAGTACCGCCGGCAAAAGAACATAAGGAAGTGCGAACAGTGGTGCTGATTGCGTTGCTCCTTAGTTGTGCCTTTTATTATCTGCCTGTACTAAGACAGGTATCTTCCGGCTTTATGATTATTATTTGTACAGTAGCAGCGGCTGCTGTGGGCGCTGTGCTGTTTCCGCTAAAGGAGGGTGAGGAATGATTTATGCATATATTTTTGTAATGGCTGGTGTTACGTATTTGATTCGCATGCTTCCTTTAACACTGATTCAGAAAAAAATTACCAATGTGTATGTCCGGTCATTTTTGTATTATATTCCATATGCCTGTCTGGCAGCCATGACATTTCCGGCAATTTTATATGCCACTGCGTCTGTGGTTTCTGGATTCGCAGGATTTGCAGTAGCAATTTTGCTGGCTTTTAAGAAAAAAAATCTGGTGACTGTGGCCTTATTTTCCTGTGGGGCAGTGTTTTTGGTGGAGAGACTGATGGAAATGATTTGACTGTTAGTTGATTTCTGGCATTAAATGGTGTAAACTAAATGAAAAATGTGAATCCAAATAGTCTATGGAGGTGCGTCTTGTCAACGTATATAGAAAATTTTAAAAGATTCAGGCCACTGCTTAATGAGCTGGTGTCAAGGGATATTAAAATAAAATACAGAAGATCCATTATGGGTGTTTTGTGGACCTTATTAAATCCTTTGCTGATGATGATTGTATTATCTATTGTATTTTCAAATCTGTTTAAGTTCGACATTGAAAATTTTCCACTTTATCTTTTAAGCGGACAGGTTATTTTTAACTTTTATTCAGATTCTACCAATAATGCCATGGGCGCTATTATTTTTAATGCTCCCTTGATAAAAAAAGTGTATGTACCTAAATATCTTTTTGTAGTATCAAGAGTTGTGTCCAGTTTTATCAATCTTATGGCTGCCTTTACTGCCCTGTTGTTTGTGATGGTAGCTACAAGGGCAGAGCTTCACTGGACCGCACTGTTATCTTTTATTCCACTGGCGCTTCTGGTGATGTTTTCTCTGGGAGTTTCATTGTTTCTTTCTGCGGTAGTGGTAAAGTTCCGGGATATTATGCATTTTTATTCTGTGTTTATTACAGCGTTAATGTATCTGACACCTGTTATTTATCCCATGTCTATTTTGCCCCAGTGGATGAAATATGTGGTATTGGCAAATCCTATTACCAATTATCTGATTATGTTCCGGGATACCATGCTGAACAATAGTATTCCGGGGGGGATGAATCTGCTGATTGGAGGCATAGAAGCAATCCTGGCAATGGTGATAGGACTGATTGTTTTTTATAAAAAACAGGATGATTTTATTTTAAACTTATAGGGGAGAATGTGCCATGGAGAATAAGCCGATTGTGGAAGTCCAGCAGGTTTCCATGAAATTTAATCTGGCATCAGAAAAATTTGATAGTTTTAAAGAATACTTTATTAAGACGTTGAAGAAACAGATATCCTACAATGAATTTTGGGCGCTGAATGATATCTCTTTTTCTCTGGAAAAAGGAGATTCCTTAGGTCTTATTGGACTGAATGGAAGCGGGAAAAGTACCATGCTGAAAATTATTGCAGGTGTTTTGAAGCCAACAAAAGGAAATGTGATTGTTCGGGGAAATGTAGCTCCGCTGATTGAACTGGGAGCAGGATTTGACTATGACCTGACAGCAGGAGAGAATATTTACCTGAACGGTGCGATTCTGGGATATTCCAAGGAACAGATGAATGAGTATTATGATGACATTGTAGAATTTTCAGAATTAAAGGATTTCATGAATATTCCTGTGAAGAATTTTTCCTCCGGTATGATTTCCAGATTAGCCTTTGCAATTGCCACCATTGGACAGCCGGATATTCTGATTGTGGATGAAGTGCTGTCTGTAGGTGATTTTCATTTCCAGACAAAGTGTGAGGCAAGGATTCGAAAAATGAAGGAAGCCGGAACTACCATTTTGTTTGTGTCTCACAGTATTGACCAGGTTCAGAGCTTGTGTTCCAAGGTGGTCTGGCTGGAAAAGGGCAGACTGAAAATGATGGGAGATGCTATGGAAGTAGGAGAAATTTACAGACAATCATAAGTAGGTGGAAAATATGAAAAAAAGAATGAAGAGTATTCTGGGAATAATATTGCTTATTGTGTTTGCTTTTTTCTACGCACACATAGCAAAGGTTCATAACATTTATAATAAGGAAATAGACCCCTCTGCGTATTCTAATACAGGAGTTTTAACCCAGTTAGGTGTGCAGCAGGAGTTTGTATGCGAAGAAGAGCATCTGGATGGCATCCGGATTAAAAGTACGGTTTTTAACTCCGCAGAGAATACGAAATTACAGTATCATTTAAAAAATCTTTCTACAGGAGTGGTGGTTGCCTCAGGAGAGGTGGAAGGAAAAGAAATTAAAAACAGCAAGTTTTTTGAGTTTTCTTTTGAACGTGTAGAAAATTGTAAAGAAGTACCTTTTGAATTTTCAGTATATACCAATGTACCCCTTGGGGAAACTTCCGGAGCGGGATTTTCCTATGAGCAGGTAAAGGAAGAGAATACCTCTTTGACTGTAGCAGGGGAAAAGGTAGAAAACGGAACATTGATTTTAAAAACAGTTACCCATCGTTTTGATGTGGAAACCTTCTGTGTTTTTTTGATATTTACACTGTATGTAATTTTGTTTATGAGATTTTTGTATAATCTTTTCAAGTAAGAGAACTACAGAGTGGAATATGGCAGAAAGGAAATCGTGTGGAAAATATGAAACGTATCATGCAAAAAGCGAAAAATGCAGTTCAGATTTACAGGGATTATGGAACTAGATCTTTTATCAAAAGACTGGAAAATAAACGTTACCATAAGAGACCTGGAATAAAAACTGTACAGGCAGCTCATATAGTTCCAGAAGAGGAACTGGAGGCACAGAGAAAAAGAAAGTTTGAAAATAGTATAAAGTTTAGTATTATTACACCTCTTTATAATACGCCCAGAAACTTTCTGATTGAACTTTTAGATTCTATGGAAAAGCAGACCTATGGAAACTGGGAATTGTGTCTGGCAGATGGCAGTGACAAAGAACATGAGTATGTAGGAAAAATCTGTCAAAAGAGAGCAGAGCAGGATTCAAGGATTGTATATTATTCTTTGCCGGAAAACAAGGGGATTTCTGAAAATACCAATGCATGTATTCAACTTGCAACGGGAGAATATTTTGGATTGCTGGATCATGATGATTTGCTTCATCCAAGCGCTTTATATGAGGTTATGAACGCAATAGAAGAAACCGGAGCAGAATTCTTATATACAGATGAGGTGAAATTTTCGGGGAAAATTGAAGAAATTCAAGATCCTCTGATGTTTAATCTGAAACCAGGATTTGGAAAGGATGATCTGCGTTCCCACAATTATATTTGTCACTTTACAGTATTTCATAAGAGACTGCTGGAGGGTGAACAGGAATTTTACCGTAAGGAATGTGATGGAAGCCAGGATCATGATATGGTTCTGCGTTTGACCGAAAAAACTACCAGGATTACACATATTCCAAAGGTTTTGTATTACTGGCGGGTTCATGATAATTCTGTGTCAAAGGATTTAGGAACAAAACTCTATGCAGTAGATTCTGCCATCCGGGCTATTGATCAACAGCTTATAAGGACAGGGGAGAATGGCAAAGCAGCCAGCAACCTGCCTTTTCAGACGATTTATCGAATTACCTATGAACTGAAAGAAGAATTTAAGGTATCTTTGATTTTGCATGGAACAGAGAACCTGGAAGAACTGGAAGCATGTATCAGAAATTTAGAAGAAAACACAGACTATAAAAATCTGGAACTGCTTTATTTTGCAGAGAAGGATTTAGAAATCAGCCTTCGGGACGGAATCAGTCTTCACAGGATTTCTTTGGATAAAGAAAAAAGTAAAGCCTGGAACTGGAATCAGGCGGTGAAAGAAGCACAAGGGGAAATACTGCTGCTTTTTGACACCAGATGCAGGCCGATAGAAAAAAACTGGATAAAAGAAATGCTGATGTTCAGTCAAAGAGAGGATGTATGTGCAGTTGGTCCTAAAATGTATTACAAAGATGACAGAATTGCATATGCGGGAATTGCATTAGATAGAGAAACGAAAACAGGATTGCGGCTTTTGTGTGAGCATGATACCAGAGCAGATATTGGCTATGAAGCTTTGCTTTGCCATGTGAGAGAGACAACGGGGGTTTCAGCAGCATGCATGATGTTTTCAAAGAAAGTATGGAGAGAGCTTCAGGGGTTTGCAAATGCTTGTAAAGGTTATGAGGATATGGACTTTTGTTTAAGAGGAATGGAAAAAGGGAAGAACAATGTTTGGACATGTTTTGCCCAGATTCGTTTTATCGGACAAGAACTCATGGAGGAGAAGAAAGAAGAAGAGAGAAACCGGTTTATAACTGTTTGGAGTCAGCAGTTTGACCAAGAACAATGTTATCATCCACTGTGGAAGATATTGCGGATAGTATAGGAGGTAATCAATGGAAGGAATAGGTTCTCTTGGAAGAAAAACTTTAAAAGCATTGAAAGAGGAAGGCGTTACAGGTGTTGCCAGAAAAACAGTAAGTTATATTCATACAGCAAAAATCAGAAAACAGCAGTTGAAATATATAGGAAAAATTTATAAAGATGTGTTATTTATTAATGGCTGTGATTATAACACACTGCCCCATCCGCCACGCTACAGGGTACAGCATCAGATGGAGCAGCTTAAGGCAAACAATATTGACTGTGATGAAAACTTTTATTTGCATCTGAGTATAGAGCAGGTGAGAAATTACAGAGCTTTTGTGATTTTCAGATGTCCTTATACAGAAGAACTGGGAGAATTTATACGACTGGCCAAAGAATTGAATAAAACAGTCATTTATGATATTGATGACTTGGTTATTGATACAAAATATACGGACACCATTAAATATCTGGATACCATGTCACCAGAAGAACGAAAAGGATATGACGAAGGTGTCCGCAATATGCAAAAGGTACTGAAAATGTGTGACGCTGCCATTACAACAACAGAAGGTATGGCAGAAGAATTAAAACATTATGTACCAAAGGTTTTTATTAACCGAAATACTGCATCTGAGGAAATGCTCAAGCTTTCAGAAGAGGCTTATGAAAAAGCGGTAGCTGAGAAAAAAGCGGAAGGCAGAAAAACAGTAAAATTAGGGTATTTCAGTGGAAGTATTACCCACAACGATGATTTTATTTTAATCCAGCCTGCAGTTGCAAAAATCATGGAAAAATACCCACAAACGGAACTTCATATTGCCGGAATCCTGGATATTCCTAAGGAATTTGAAGCTTTTAAAGAGAGGGTAATTGCCCATCCTTTTGCTGACTGGAAGAAACTTCCTGAAATGATTGCATCTATGGACATTAATCTGGCTCCATTAGAAGAGAGTATTTTTAATGAAGCAAAATCAGAGAATAAATGGGTGGAGGCAGCATTAGTCCGTGTACCGACGATTGCAAGCAATCTGGGCGCTTTTAAAAGGATGATTGAGCATAATAAAACAGGAATTCTGGCAAATACCTGTGAGGAATGGTACGAAGGCCTGGAAGCTCTGATAGTAGATACGCAGAAAAGAGAGTGTATTGCCAAAGCAGCCTATGATTACTGCAAAGTGCATTGTGTAACATTGTATACAGGATTCCCTCTTATGAAATTTATTAAGAGTATGTATGTTCCCAATATTGCAATGGTATTGCCTGCTTTAAATATCAGCGGCGGTATTATGGTGGCTTTTGAGCATTGCAAGGTGCTTCGGGAACATGGATATGATGTTACTATTATTAATGATGATATTGATGACAGTACCTGGTGTGAATTTCAGGGAATTAAATTCCCGGTATTGCCAAGCAGGGAAAGCATTATTTGTGGACACTTTGATAAGGCAGTTGCAACTATGTGGTCCACAGTAAAATTCTTGGAGGGATATTCTAATATCGGACAGCGATATTATCTGGTACAGAATTTTGAAACCAATTTTTATGAACCGATGGATCCTTTGCGACTTGAAGCAAACCAGAAATATTCGCCCAAAGTGGATGTGCAGTTTTTGACTATTTCCAAGTGGTGTGAAAAATGGCTGAAAGAGGATTATGAACAGGAAGCCAGATATTTGCCAAATGGAATCCATACAGAAAACTATCAACCTGTAAAGAGGGATTTTTCAGGAAAAATCAGAATTCTTATTGAAGGAGACTGCGGCGTTTATTATAAAAATGTAGATGAAAGCTTTCGTATTACCAACCAACTGGATCACAGCAAATATGAAATCTGGTATATGTCCTATAATGCAGAGCCTAAGGAATGGTATCATGTGGATAAATTTCTTCATAAGATACCGTTTAGTGAAGTAGCAGAGATATACCGTCAGTGCCATATTCTGCTAAAAACCAGCTTTCTGGAAAGCTTTTCCTATCCGCCATTGGAAATGATGGCAACGGGAGGTTATGCAGTAGTTGTGCCAAATGATGGAAATCAGGAATACCTGGTTGACGGGAAAAACTGTCTGCTCTATCCATGTGGAGACCTGGAAGCAGGGCTTGCTGCAATCCAAAGAATCAGTACAGATCCGGTATTGAGAGAAACCTTATATCAGGGAGGTTTGGAAACAGCGGGAGTTCGCGACTGGAAGAGTCTGGAGCAGGATATTTTGAAATTTTATGACTGCGAATAGAAAAGCTATCCACTAGACGCAAATGCAGCACCTTCATACCGTTCAGGCTCTGTCTGTGTTCGCCTTGAGTGAAGTCTCAAAGCGTACCAGACAGATTTGATGAAACGGTGTGAAGGTGCTGCATTTTTTGTTTTGCTATTTTCAGTTCACTTTTCTTTTTTTCTTCTTTTTTGGCTTTTTAGAATCCAACACTGCCTTTACAATCACCACAATTAGAATCACAACCAGCACAGCCAGAATCACCATCATCACTGGGAAGATAATAGGAGAACCGATCTGAATTTCGGATACTCCTGTTTTTACCAGAGACATATCTGAGGTGGTTCTGGTTTTTACTTCCATGGGAAGAGAGGCATAAACCTTCAGGATTTCACTTCCCTGATAGGAATAGGTTCTGGTACGAAGATCAGGGCTGTCCTCTTCCTTGATTGCAAGACTGCCAGGAGAGACATCTTTTGGCAGTACTGCATATCCTGCCGGATTCTCTTCATCCATCCAGTATACGGGCTCCATATGAAAATTATTAAAACCATAGTCAAAAAGTGCTGTGGTGTCTGTGAAACGGTCTTTTCCCTCAGAACGCATGACAACACAAATCAGAGTCATATTGTCCCGTCTGGCGGCTGTAACCAGGGTGTTTCTGGCAGCTTCTGTGTGGCCTGTCTTTCCGGCAAGAACGCCTTCATAATGGGAATCCCCCTCTGCGATAAGAGCATTGGTATTAGACAGGTTTCTGGCAGAAGCGGTCATGTTAGTAGGCGGAATGGTATAAGCAGAAGCACCGGAAATCTTACAGAAATCCTCATTTGCTACTGCGGCAGCCAGAATTTTTGCCAAATCATGGGCAGTGGTATAGTGATTCGGATCAGGAAGGCCATTGGCATTCACAAAATGGGTGTTTTCGCATCCCAGTTCTGCGGCACGTTCATTCATCATGGCTGTAAAATTACTTACAGAACCAGCTACCCGGACAGCCATCTGGGTACAGACTTCATTGGCAGAAGCAAGCATAATGGCATAGAGACATTGTTCTACCGTAAGCTGTTCTCCAACCTTGGCATCAATGGTAGAGTTGCCTGGTTCTAAATCCGGTGTAATTACATCTGTAAAGGTAATTACTTCACTTAAATCCTCAATATTTTCCAAAATCAGTAAGGCGGTCATAACCTTGGTAGTGCTGGCAGGATAACGGACTTCATCCATGCCTTTGTCAAAAAGCACTTGTCCGGTAGCAGCTTCCATTAAAATTCCCGTTTCATTGGAAATCTCCGGAGCCTGTGGCCAGCTTTTTGGAAAGGTTTTTGCAGACACCGAAATGGGAGTCTGTAAGAGTAATAGAAGCGCCAGAAAAGGGCACAATAGTTTTAAAATAGGGTGTTTCTGTTTCAATAGTTTATCTCCTTTCATGCAGATAATTCCAGTATAACACATTAAAGGTTTTCTTTAAACAAAAAATATGGTAAAATGAGCCTTGCAGAGCCCTGCGTGTACGCAGAGATAAAAGGATGCAAGAACAAATTGGAAAGTTAAGGCAGGTGTATAGAAATGCCCAATGGAAAAATTCAATGGGGAAGGCTTCTTGGCCGGTTATCCCCTTATACCATACAAAAAGGGTTGCGTTATCTGAAGCATTATGGACCAAAAGAATTCTGGGTGCGGCTGCATGAACGGTTTGAACCAGAAGAAGTTCCCTATGGTCCCTGGTATGAAGCTTACGTACCTACCAGGGAAGAACTGGAAAAGCAAAAGAAAAGAAAATGGAAGTATGCTCCTAAAATCAGTGTTGTTGTACCGGCATATCAGACGCCGGAGAAGTTTTTGTGTCAGATGATGGATTCTCTTTTAGAGCAGACTTATGAAAACTGGGAACTTTGCATTGCAGATGCCAGTCCTGAGAATGCATCCATGGAGTATGTACTCAAAGAATATGCGGCCAGAGATTCCAGAATCAGGTGGAAAAAACTGGAAAAAAATATGGGAATCGCAGAAAATACCAATCAGGCTTTTGCAATGGCTTCCGGCGATTTTGTGGGACTTCTGGATCATGATGATCTGCTGGCGCCTAATGCATTGTATGAAATAGCGGCAGCATTAGAAAAGGAACCGGATATTGATGTATTGTATACAGATGAGGACAAGGTAAGAGGAGATAGCCTGGAGCATTTCCAGCCTCATTTAAAGCCGGATTTTAATCTGGATTTGCTGCGTTCTAATAATTACATCTGTCATTTTTTTGTGGCAAAGAGAACACTGGTAGAGCAGATAGGAGGCTTTCTGGCTGCTTTTGACGGGGCACAGGACCATGATTTTATTTTCCGATGTGTGGAGCAGGCAAAACACATTCATCACATACCGGAAATTTTATATCACTGGAGAACCCATCAGTCCTCAACCGCAGATAATCCGGACAGCAAGCTCTATGCCTTTGAAGCCGGTAAGCGGGCAGTGGAAGCCAATCTAAAACGCTGTGGGTTAAAAGGAAAGGTGAGCCATACCAAAGACTATGGGTTTTACCGGGTTACGTATCCGGTTCAGGGAAATCCGCTGGTTTCTATTATTATTCCAAATAAGGACGCCAGGGAAGATTTGGAAAAATGCGTGAATTCCATTTTGACGAAATCCACTTACAAAAATTTTGAAATCCTTATTGTGGAGAATAACAGTACCAGCAGTGAAATTTTTGATTATTATAAAAAACTTTCTCAGAATCCCAGGGTGCGGCTTTTGAGATGGAAGTATCCCTTTAATTATTCTGCTATTAATAATTATGCAGCAGGCAAGGCAAAGGGAGAATATTTATTATTTTTGAATAATGATACGGAAATCATTACTCCGGAATGGATAGAAGAAATGCTGGGCTTTTGTCAGAGAAAAGACACTGGAATCGTGGGAGCGAAGCTTTACTATGGAAATAACACCATTCAGCATGCCGGTACGGTTATTGGCATTGGTGGAATTGCAGGACATATGTTTGTGGACATGGACCGGGAACGCTCCGGCTATATGCACAAAGCTTCCATTATCCAGGATTTAAGTGCAGTGACAGCAGCCTGTATGATGGTAAAGCGCAGCATTTTTGAACAGGTTCATGGTTTTGAAGAAGAGCTTGCTGTGGCTTTTAATGATGTGGACTTTTGCCTCAGAGTGCGGCAGCTTGGTTACCTTGTGGTTTACAATCCTTATGTGGAATTGTATCATTACGAGTCCAAAAGCAGAGGAACCGAGGACAGCAAAGAGAAAGTAAGACGGTTCCAGTCAGAAATTGAATTTATGCGGTGCAGATGGGAGGACCTTTTGAAAAAGGGAGACCCTTATTACAATAAAAATTTATCTCTTTCCAAATGGAATTATTCTTTGAAACCAAAGGATGGAAAGGCTTAGAATACCATGTGCGAAGTTTCTGTGATTATTCCGAATTATAACGGAAAAAAATATTTAAAAAACTGCCTGGATGCCATGGCAAGACAGGTATATCGAGATTTTGAAGTGATTTTGGTAGATAATGGTTCTGAGGATGGAAGTGTGGAATACCTACAGGAATATTATCCCTGGGTAAGGCTGATCGCCCTGCCGGAAAATACCGGATTTTGCGGAGGTGTGAATGCGGGAATCCGGGCGTCCAAAAGCCCTTATGTTTTGCTGCTGAATAACGATACCATAGCAGAAAAATATTTTATAAAGAATCTGGCAGCAGCAATGAAACGCCATCCAAATGCCTGTTCCTGCCAGGGAAAAATGATGCAGCTTTCTGATAAAAGTAAAATGGATGACGGTGGAAATTATTACTGTGCTTTAGGCTGGGCTTTTGCAGACGGAAAAGGAAGACCCGAAGTAAACTATACCAAAGAAAAACAAATTTTTTCCTCCTGTGCAGGAGCGGCTATTTACAGTCGAAAAATTTTGGATGAAATCGGATATTTTGATGAGGCACATTTTGCCTATTTAGAGGATCTGGATGTGGGATACAGAGCGAGACTGTATGGATATGAAAACTGGTTTTGTCCAAAAGCCAGGGTTTATCATGCAGGAAGCGGTACCAGCGGTTCCAGATATAACCTTTTTAAAGTACGCTATTCTTCCAGAAATAATGTATATTTAATTTATAAAAACATGCCCCTTCTTCAGATTATCTGGAATTTTCCTCTGCTGCTTCTTGGCTTTAGCTGTAAAGCCCTGTTTTTTGCAACGAAAGGCTTTGGAAGAGAATATCTGGCAGGTATTAAGAATGGAATCCTTTTATCGAAGGAGCATCCGGATAAAAAAGTGAAAATCAGAAGGCCGGGGACATATTTTAGGAATCAGTGGGAACTCTATAAAAATATCATAAAATTTCTTAAAAAATAGAGGCTGATAAAGAAAAACAAAAGAACAGAATTGCACTTTTCACAGGATTGTGCTATATTCTAAGAAATTATGAAATAAAAAATAGAGGGTGATAAGACCTTGATTAAAGAAAACCAAAAGCATTTTAACAGGCTTCAAGTGGTGATAGATGCTTTTGTTATTGTAATTTCCTATGTGATGGCATGGGTGATTAAATTTCAAATACTGAAGAATGATGATGGAAAGCTTCCGTTTCGCACCTATATGTTTGCCATGGTGTGCATTGTGGCTGTGTATCTGCTGTTATACAACCTGTTTAGTCTGTATACACCGAAGCGCGTTCAGGGGCGGCGTCTGGAGCTGTGGAATATTGTAAAAGCCAATACCGTGGGAATTGCCCTTATCCTGGGCGTTCTGTACCTGATAAAAATGATTGATTTTTCCAGATGGATGCTGTTTTATTTTTACGTTTTAAATGTGATTCTGGAAACAATCGCCAGGAATCTCATCCGGTATTTCCTTAGAGATATCCGAAGAAAGGGATATAATCTGAAGCATATTGTTCTGGTGGGATACAGCAGGGCGGCAGAGGAATATATTGACCGGATTCTGGAAAATCCCCAATGGGGCTACAAAATCAGGGGGATTCTGGATGACAATATAGAGGCAGGAACAGAATACAGGGGAATCAAGGTCATTGGGCGCATTGATAATCTTATGGTGATTTTGCCGGAAAACCGGTTGGATGAAATTGCCATTACCTTAGGCCTGAGTGAGTATTCCCGTCTGGAAGAAATTGTAAACCTCTGTGAAAAATCAGGAGTACATACCAAGTTTATTCCTGATTACAACCGCGTAATCCCTACAAAGCCATATACAGAAGATATTTTAGGGCTGCCGGTTATAAATATCCGTCATGTGCCTCTTACCAATACCTTTTATGCGGCTATTAAGAGAGCTATGGATATTGCAGGGGCAATCTGTGCTATTATTTTGTTTTCACCGGTGATGCTGTTTTCTGCTATTATGATTAAACTCACTTCACCGGGACCATTGATTTTTAAACAGGAGCGGGTGGGGCTTCATAACCGCACCTTTATGATGTATAAATTCCGCTCCATGGATGTACAGGCGCCGGACAAGGAAAAAACAAAATGGACAGTAAAAGATGATCCGCGTGTAACCAATTTTGGAAAATTCATGCGTAAGACCAGTATTGATGAACTGCCTCAGTTGTTTAATATTCTAAAAGGTGAAATGAGTCTGGTAGGGCCAAGACCTGAGCGTCCGTTTTTTGTGGAAAAATTCAAGGAAGAAATTCCAAGATACATGATTAAGCACCAGGTACGTCCAGGGATGACCGGGTGGGCTCAGGTCAATGGTTACAGAGGAAATACCTCTATTAAAAAAAGAATTGAGTACGATTTATACTATATTGAAAACTGGACTTTAGGACTGGATATAAAAATACTGTTTTTGACTGTTTTTAAAGGTTTTATTAACAAGAATGCTTACTAAAAAGCAAAGGGGAAAAATATGTCTAAGATGAAAAAAAAGAACAGGCACGTAGGAAGAAAGGTGTTATTCGGCGTAGAAATTGTAGTGTTGATTTTGCTGGTGGGAGTGCTGTTTGCCTACACCCAGCTACATAAGAAAATGGAACAACTGAATTTCAAGGATGATACTGCGGAAAATGGCGAAAAAATTCAGGTGGAAATGAATGAGAGCGTGTCAGGAAGTGAAGTCCTAAGCGGATACACCAATGTAGCGCTGTTTGGTATCAATGAAAATAACAGTGATACCATTATTATTGCAAGTATTAATAACGATACCAAGGAAATTAAGCTGGTTTCTTTGTACAGGGATACTTATCTTAGAGTAGCAGAGGATGAAAATGGCAATGGAATTTATAATAAGTGCAATTCAGCTTATTTAAGAGGCGGCCCGGTTGCTGCTGTTTCCATGTTAAATACCAACTTAGATTTGGACATTCAGAATTACATTACTGTGGATTTTGCAGCTCTTTCGGAAGCAGTAGACTGTTTAGGCGGTCTGGACGTAGACATGAGTTACGAAGAAATTGTGCATACCAATAATTACTGTGTCGGAACCTCAGAACAGACTGGAGGGGACTATACACCGATTGAAGAACCACCTGTTCCGGAGGATCAGAGTAAAATCATTGGTACATATCATTTAAATGGAATTCAGGTTACTTCGTATTGCAGGATTCGCAAGACAGCTTCCATGGATATGGGAAGAACACAGAGACAGCGATATATTTTAAATTTAATGGCGGATAAAGCAAAAAAATCAAACCTGACTACCTTAAACAAAGTAGTGGACAGAGTGTTCCCTCTGGTAGAAACAAACTTTTCAAAATCTGAACTGGTAAAACTGGGTTCAGGATTGTTGTCTTATAAACTGACAGAAAATATAGGATTTCCATTAGACTATGCTATGGGAGCAGAGGTTACGAAACCGGTAACCGGTCTGGATTGTCTGATTCCCACTACGCTGGCAACCAATGTGAAATATCTTCATGAGTTCTTATTTGATGATAAAGATTATATTCCATCAGAAACAGTCTTTACCAGAAGTGAATTTATGGCAAATAAGACAGGATTCGGAAATGCCTCAGTACCAGAAAAGAGCCAGTATCTCATTGTAGACCCGTCCGGTGATACGGAAGATCAGGATGAAACAGATAACTATGAATATTAAAGAAACATGCAGGAACTTTGTTAAGGCAGAATTCCTGCATTCTTTCTTTTAGACAGGAGTGTAGTAAATGACAGTAACAGTAATTATTCCAACCTATAAACCAGATGGGAAATTTCGGAAATTGGTGAAGGAATTAAAAAATCAGACCTATCCCATTGAAAAAATACTGATTTTGAATACAGAAGCCTGCTACTGGAAGGATGCCTTGATAGAGGGAATCCAGCAGGCAGAGGTTCATCATATTACGAAGGAAGAATTTGATCACGGAAGAACCAGGGCTATGGGAGCGGCTATGGCAGATACAGATTTGCTGGTGTTTTTTACACAGGATGCAGCACCTGCAAATAACAAAGTGATAGAATGCCTGGTTAAACCTTTTGCAGATGACAGCATTGGAGGAGCTTACGGGAGACAGCTTCCTTCAGAAGACTGCAAATTCATAGAACGGTATACAAGAAGCTTTAATTATCCAGCAAGAAGCAGGGTGAAACGGAGAGAAGATTTGCCTGAACTGGGGATTAAGACGTACTTTTGTTCCAACGTATGTGCGGCCTATAGAAGAAGCGCATATGAAAAAGAAGGAGGATTTGTTACCAAAACCATTTTTAATGAGGATATGATTCTGGCGGCGCACATGATTCAGGATGGATATGGCATTGCTTATGCAGCAGATGCACAAGTTGTTCATTCCCATAATTATAATTATATTCAGCAATTCCAGAGGAATTTTGATCTGGCAGTTTCCCAGACAGACCATCCGGAAATTTTTGCAGGAGTTTCTTCGGAAAGTGAAGGTATCCGACTGGTGAAACAGACCGCTTCCTATCTACTGAAACAGAAAAAGCCCTGGCTGATTCCTGACTTAATCCTGGCAAGCGGTTTTAAATTTCTGGGGTACAAGGCAGGACAGCATTATCGAAGAATTCCCCGGTGGCTGGTAGAGAAACTGACCATGAACCGGGCGTATTGGAAACAGGGATAAAATCTTTCAGGTGTTCACCTTTTCTTTTCTTTTTTATCACAATTTCAACACAATTCACTGATAAACTAGGTTTCAGAAAAGAGAAAAAGAACAAAGATTCATTTTAGAAAGGAAGTATCATCATGAGTGAAGAATATAATAGATATGATTTGGGAAATGACCCGGAGAAGAAACCAGAGGAAACAGAGAACACAGAGAAAAATATGCAGAATCCTGTAGAGAACCACGCAGAAGAACAGCATGCAGAACAGGAAACACAGCAGACTGAGAGTTCTTCTTATGCATTTTCTTACAGAAAGGCAGGAGAAACGAAAAAAGAAGGCGAAGAGCCGGAATCTTTTACAAGAACCTATACAGGTCCACAAAAAGAAAATACACAAAACTTTAGTCAGGAAAGTCAGAATCAGGAAAATCAACATAGTGAAAATCAGAACCAGAGGGCTCCGTATCAGTCTTATCAATTTTCTTCCCAGATTCCGCCTGAACCGGTGAAGAAAGAGAAGAAGAAAAAAGATAAGAAAAATACACAGTCCGGAATGGGGAAAAAGCTGGGAATTGCAGCAGCAACAGCAGCCGTTTTTGGATTGGTAGCAGGTTCCGTCTTTCTGGGAGTAACGTATACTGGTAACCAACTGCTTCCAAAGAAACAGAATACACAGGTTGAGAATACAAAAACAACTTCCCAGAATACAACATCGGTAAGTAAGAATACAGCTTATGGAAACAGCGTGTCAGAAGTAGCGGCCAATGCCATGCCAGCTATGGTGTCCATTACAGGAATCAGTGTCCAGGAGATTCCAAACTATTTTGGATTTGGAACACAGCAATATGAAGGCCAGAGCAATGGTTCCGGAATCATTGTAGGACAGAATGACACAGAACTTCTGATTGCTACCAATAACCATGTAGTCAAAGATACAAATGCCATTACCGTATGCTTTACAAACCAGGATGGTACGGTAGCTGGTTCCAATATGCTTACAGATACTAGCGCAGAAGGCGGTACACCAGATAGCCCTGAATCTGCTGCAGCTTTGGAAAATGCAGTAGAAGCCAAAATCAAAGGTACAGATTCTGACAATGACCTGGCAGTTGTTGCAGTAAAACTGGAGGATATTCCGGAAGATGTGTTAAGTGAGATTAAAGTGGCAACAATCGGTGATTCTGATTCTCTTACTATGGGAGAACAGGTAGTGGCTATTGGAAATGCTCTGGGATATGGTCAGTCTGTAACCAGTGGTTATGTCAGCGCCTTAAATAAGCAGGTAAGCTCTGAAAACGCAGACAGCACTTTTATTCAGACCGATGCGGCAATTAACCCTGGAAACAGTGGCGGCGCACTTCTGAATATGAAGGGAGAACTGGTGGGAATCAACTCTGCCAAGATTGCAGCAGATGAAGTAGAAGGTATGGGATTTGCCATTCCAATTTCTAAAGCACAGCCAATTCTGGATGAACTGATGAGTAAGAAAACCAGAGATTTAGTAGAAGATGAAAATAAAGCAGCTTATATGGGTGTTCGACTGAAAAATGTGACCTCTGATGCATCTGAGTATTATAATATGCCTCTTGGTGTTTATGTAGACAGTGTGGAAGAAGATGGACCGGCAGCAAAAGCAGGGATTCAGGCAGGAGATATTATTCTGAAAATTGATGGAACAACAGTAGAATCAGCAGATAATCTTCAAAGTCAACTGGCATACTACGAAGCAGGAGAAAAAATTGATTTCGTGATTGCCAGAGCTGATGGCGGGGAATACAAAGAACAGACCGTAACCGTAGAACTTGGTTCCAAGAAAGATGCTCAGAACAATACACAAGCCAGACCAGGCAGATAAGAAATAGAAAAATGAAAGTTGTGGGATAGACAGTATTTCGGAAGGCAGGTATTATTCCGGCGAATGTGACGAGTACGCTTTGAGCCTACAGGCTCAAAGGGAACGCAGGCTGAGCTGGAAGGATACCTGCCTTCCAAAATGCGTCCAGTGTCGCAGCTTTCTTTTTGCACTCCATTTATAAAAAGTTTACTTGTGACACCACAGGATTTGTGATAAGATACCCACAAGTAGTTTTTCAGGAAGAAAACATAGAGAAAGCAGGAATAAAAATGTCAGACGAAAAAGATTTATTAGAGACAACGAATCCTTCTGAAACTTCTGAGAATCAGAAGGAAGAAAAAAAGGACGAATATGAAAAAGTCTGCTTTATGTGCAGACGCCCTGAGAGCAAAGCAGGGAAAATGATTGAGCTGCCGGGGAATATTCATATCTGCACAGACTGTATGCAGAGAAGTTTTGATACCATGAATAACAGCAACATTAATTATGACGAATTGATGAGAAATATTCCAAACATGCCAAATATCAGCATGATTGACTTATCCTCTCTTCAGAATCAGATTCCAAAGAAACAGAAAATCAAAAAGAAGCAGGAGCAGCCCAAAGAAAAAGTGGCTCCAAAGGTTTTTGATATTAAAAGTATTCCGGCGCCTCATAAAATCAAGGCAAGCCTGGATGAATATGTAATCGGGCAGGAGCATGCAAAAAAGGTAATGTCTGTAGGCGTGTATAACCACTATAAACGTGTCTTTGCGGACATGACAGATGATGTGGAAATTGAAAAATCCAATATGCTGATGATTGGACCTACAGGAAGCGGTAAAACTTATATGGTAAAAACCCTGGCCAGACTTCTGGATGTGCCGCTTGCTATTACGGATGCTACTTCTCTTACAGAGGCGGGCTACATTGGCGATGACATTGAAAGCGTGGTAAGCAAGCTTCTGGCAGCAGCAGACAATGATGTAGAGCGTGCAGAGCATGGAATCATTTTCATTGACGAAATTGACAAGATTGCCAAGAAGAAGAACACCAATCAAAGGGATGTCAGCGGAGAAGCGGTACAGCAGGGAATGCTGAAGCTGTTGGAGGGAAGTGAGATTGAAGTGCCGGTAGGCGCTAACAGCAAAAACGCTATGGTGCCTCTCACAACAGTAAATACCAAGAATATCCTGTTTATTTGCGGCGGAGCCTTTCCTGACTTGGAAGAAATCATTAAGGAACGTCTGAATAAAACAGCTTCTATTGGTTTCCAGGCAGATTTAAAGGACAAATACGATCAGGATCCTGCGCTTTTGGAAAAAGTGACTGTAGAAGACTTGAAAAAGTTTGGTATGATTCCGGAATTTCTGGGACGTTTGCCGATTATTTTCTCTTTAAGCGGTTTAAGCGCAGATATGCTGGTACAGATTCTGAAAGAGCCTAAGAATGCTATTTTAAAACAATATCAGAAGCTTTTGGCTCTGGATGAAGTAAAGCTGGAATTTGAAGACGGAGCTTTGGAAGCGATAGCAGAGATGGCAATGGAAAAGCATACAGGAGCCAGAGCCCTTCGGGCTATTCTGGAAGAATACATGCTGGATATTATGTATGAAATTCCAAAAGATGATAGCATCGGACAAGTGATTATTACAAAAGAATATATTCAGCACACAGGAGGTCCAAGGATTCTCTTAAGAGGGCAGGAGCTTCCTATGCTGGAAGTGAATGGATAAAAAGAGAAGCAGGGCAGTCAATGAGCTACCCTGCTTTCCATAAAAGTTCCAGTTCTGTATCAGTGAAACATATCAAATATCATAAAAGCAAGCAGTCCGCTTTCAATAACTAAAAAGATAGATGAATTGCTCCATTTTATTTTTTTGCCATATACGAAACTAATTCCCAAAACACTGATGTATCCAATGAAAAGGATACTTAGATATAGGATATTAGTCACAGAATATTGACGGTATATAAGGTATATTAAAATCCCAAGCCAAAAATATGATTTGAAGGTTATTCTGTACCTGCTTTCCATATCTGTACTTTTTGCCATATATTTTAAAAATAGAATGATAGTGGATAATACTATGATTCTTAAGCTGTACCAGAATACTTTGATTTGTACAGGTACAATAATTATCAAAAGAATACTTAGTGTTACTAAAGCATGATATAATTGTTGTTGTTTTTGAGTCATAATATCACTTTCTATAGCATTGTTTTTTGAAAATCAGAAAGTTAAAACTGTGATTCCAAATACTACTAATGAAACATCATGAGTTTGTTTCATTTCTGGGCGTCCAGGTCTATCAATATTTCTGTACCATGTCGTTCTAACATCGCGGATATACACACCATCTAACACATATGCGCCTGCCAAAGCACCTGCTGCACCAAGTACTTTCTCTAATGTCGAAATAGCGGCTGTTTTACCAAGTTTTTTTAATATACCAACTGCAGCTGAAACCGACAAACCACCTAAATTATAATGGTATTCTTCTGTACCTGCTTTTATCCAGTCTTCGGAAAGAGACATAATACCAATATTGTTATTTGTTGTCGAAGTAATGGTTGTTATATTTCTACCATTAACAAAAATCTCTCTGTTTTCGTTAATAATAATATGCTAAACATAACCGTTTGTTTCTACTGTAAATTCCGTTGCTTCAAAAATATCATTTGATATGGAATTACCTTCTGTTTTATGTGTATCACTGGTCAAAACTGGTACACTTAAAGACGTTGTTAGAATCATAACAGTAAGTAGAGTTGAAATGATTTTTTTGAATTTTTTCATACACATATACTCCTCTTGACAAAATCATGATATTACAGTTACTTATTTTTCTACTTCTCTGCAATGGAATCACCTTCTTCTTTTTGAATATGATTTAAAAAGTATTGTTTTGATTGTATGATATCATTTTTGATAGTGAATGTCAATATATGTATTGTTTATTATAACTAAAAATATAGAAGAATATTATTTTTTTTGGATATAATGACTAAAATGTGTATCTGGTGAGCAATGTTTATGAATTTTAAGCATTAACAAATAAAAAATGGTAGTTTTTTATCTAAATCTATTTTATAGGACTAACTGGAAAAATTAGTAAGCAAGGAATTTAGTAGATTTAGAAAATAAAAAATCGGATATTAAAAAAGAAGTATAAAAATTTTCTGGAAGATGAATTTACGGATTGTTTTTCGTGAGGAAGATTTAAGAAAAAAGAGTCTAAACAAAAAAAGATGCAGGAGATGGGACTTGAACCCACACGATATTGCTACCACAGGCACCTGAAGCCTGCGCGTCTGCCAATTCCGCCACTCCTGCATTTCTTATGAAGTTCTGTGCTCTCTCAAGCACAAGACATATATTACACGATAACTTGAAAAATGTCAACACTAAATTTCAAAAAAATTTAAATTTTTTTGAATGTTGCAGCAATGGTGGCTTTGAGGTATACTTTTCATGGAACTATAAATTTTTAAGAGGAGTAGAACATGGATTTTATTGAATTACTAAAAGTTATTTTTCTGGGTATTGTGGAAGGAATTACAGAGTGGCTTCCTATCAGCAGTACCGGCCATCTGATTCTGGTAGAAGAATTTGTGAAGCTGGATGTATCCAAAGAATTCTGGGAAATGTTTATGGTAGTTATTCAATTGGGCGCGATTCTGGCTGTAGTGGTTTTATATTGGAATAAAATCTGGCCTTTCCAGAATAAGAAGAATCAGAGAGTGAATGTGACAAAGATAGAGAAGACAGCAGGAGTTTTATGCCGTTTTGTGAACATTGAAAAAATGGTTATGTGGTTTAAAATTATGGTATCCTGCCTGCCTGCTATTCTGATTGGACTGCCATTTGATGACTTTATTGAAAAAACCTTTAATAACTGGTTTGTAGTGGCTGTCATGCTTATTGTATATGGTGTGCTGTTTTTGATGGTAGAGGACTACAATGCAAAGCGGACTGTGAAGGTAAACTCCATTGCTGATATTTCCTGGAAAATGGCGCTGTATATTGGTATTTTCCAGGTGCTGGCTTTGATTCCGGGAACTTCACGCTCAGGCGCTACGATTATCGGAGGAATTTTGCTGGGAGCTTCCAGAACAATAGCAGCAGAATATACCTTTTTCCTTGCCATTCCGGTTATGTTTGGAGCAAGCTTGTTAAAAATTGTAAAATTTGGTTTTCATTTTACCCAGTGGGAGGCTGTAATTCTGGGAGTTGGAACTGTGGTATCATTCCTGGTATCTATTCTGGCAATTAAATTCCTTATGGGTTACATTAAGAAGCATGATTTTAAGGTTTTTGGATGGTATCGGATTGCGCTTGGTGTGGTAGTGATGTTATTTTTCACTATTTTCAGATAATAGGGTGAAAGCATAGGAGATGCAGAATGGAAAATCAAGACAAAAAGGTACTGGATTTGGCTATGGAGGCTGGACGTATTTTGCTGGATGCAGGGGCAGAAATTTTCCGCGTGGAAGAGACCATGAAACGGATTGCCCAGGCATATGGAATTGAGAAATTTAATTCCTTTGTGTTAAGTACAGGAATTTTTATTACTGCGGAGAATCAGGAAGGGGAAATTTATGCCAGTGTAAAGCATATTCCTATTCAGAGTGCAAAACTGCACAGGATTGCAGCGGTGAATCAGCTTTCCAGAGAAATTGCAGAGGGGAAGTATACGCCCCAGGAAGCGGTCTGTCAATTAGAACGTATTAAGACCATGCCGGAGAAGAAAACCTTGACTAAGATGCTGGCAGCCGGAGTTGGTTCCGGTGGCTTCTGTTATATTTTAGGCGGGCATCTCACAGATATGCTGGCAGCCTTTTTGTCTGGATTTTTGCTTTATGTGATATTGACCCTTCTTCAGAAAAGGGAAAAAGAAACATCCAAAATTGTGGTAAACCTCATAGGCGGATTTTCTGTGTCTCTGTTTTCTGTGCTTTTTTATAATCTGGGGCTTGGTCATGCGCCTGGAACTATTCTGGTTGGCTCTATTATGCCGCTGGTGCCAGGAGTTTCCCTGGTAAATGCTATACGGGATTTTGCGGAGGGGAATTATATAGGTGGCGGTGTGCGGTTCTTAGACGCCTTGATGGTGGCCCTTGGAGTTTCTCTTGGCGTCGGGATGATGTACATCTTATATTTTCGATTTACAGGGAGGATTATCTTGTGATAATAGACGGATTGCTGCAGTTTGCGGCAGCATGTGTGGGGACCATAGGATTTTCAATTTTGTTTTCTGTTCCAAGGGAGCATTATCCGCTCTGTGGCTTTATCGGAGGTGCCGGCTGGCTGATTTGCTGGGGGCTGATTCATGGGCTGCATATGGGAACGATTGAGGCAAACTTTTTGGCAACGGTGTTTATTACCCTGGCGTCCAGAATCGGAAGTACCGTAAGGAAATGTCCGGTGACTCTGTTTTTGATTGCGGGAATTTTTCCAGAGGTGCCGGGAATTGGAGTTTATAGAAGCATTTACTATAGTATTCTGGAAAACCACGCCCTTAGCCTGTCTTACGGAAGGGAAACCCTGGGAATCGCCATTGCCATGGTTCTTGGCATTATTCTGGTGTTTGAAATTCCACAGAAGACCATTCACAAGATATCAGGTGTGGGAAAGAAAGTCAGAAAAATTTTATAGAAATAGAAAAGAGGCATCACAGAAACAAATTTCTGTGGTGCCCTTTTCATCTTGAGGGGGGAGATAGTGAGTGGTTTATCAACTATCCAAGATTTATTATAAAGTGGAAATGTGAGTAAATTATGTCTGGTTTCTAAAAAAAGTGGAAAATCTCTTAAGAAACTTTAAATCATCCTTATCCCAAATATCCTCTTAATAAGAGAAAAGTATTTTTGGCTCCGTCTACATGGCTTCTCTCATAGCCATGGGAAGCATACACACCTGGTCCGATAAGTCCGTGGCGTACATCATATCCGGAACGCAGAGCCGCCTCTGCATCAGAGCCATAGTGTGGATAAATATCCACTGCAAAATCCAGGTTTTCCCGTTTAGCTGTTTCAATAAGGCTGGTTACTACATCATAATTGTAAGGACCGCCACTGTCCTTTGCACAAATAGAAACCTGATGTTCCTTACAGGAAAGTCCCTGGCCGACACAGCCCATGTCTACGGATAATACTTCGGTAACGCCTTCCGGAATAGAAGCAGAACCACCATGTCCCACTTCTTCGTAAACAGTAAAATGCTGATACAGGGCTCTTTTTGGGCAGACATTTTCATCTTTTAAATATTTTGCATATCCCATGAGAATGGCAGCGCTTAATTTATCATCCAGGAAACGGCTTTTTAAATATCCGCTTCTGGTAATGGTGGTGCGGGGGTCAAAGCAGACCACATCTCCTGCCATAATTCCAAGAGCTTCCACATCTTTTTTTGAAGAAACTTTTTCGTCAATCAGAACCTCCATGACATCAAAGGATCTGGAAGTGTCATTGTATTTTCCATTTACGTGAATAGAAGCATCAGTAAGCTGCATGGTGCCTTCATAGGTCCCATGAAAGCGTGTGTGGATTCTGCAGTTTTCCGCTTCTGCATTGTTGGCGTTTAAACCTCCAAGCGGAGTGAGACGAAGACGTCCGTTTTCTTTGATTTCAGCTACCATAGCCCCAAGAGTGTCTACGTGGGCTTCCATAAACAGGGCGTTTTCCTTATCTGCTCCGCCAAGGTCTACTAAAACACCGCCTTTTACCGTTTTTTTCGGTGCATAGCCCAGACTTTTGTATTCAGAAATCAGATAATCCGTCACCTCTTTGGTGTAACCGGAAGGGCTGTCAATAGCTGTCAGGTTTTTTAACTGAGTTAAAATATAATCCATGTAGGAATTCATGTTTGTGTCCTCCTTTTTGTTGTAAGAAATATTGTAGCGGTTCTGTCAGGAAACGTCAATAGAATCACAGGAGGAACAGGAAATTCCAGGAAAAATGTTGACTGATTGCAAGGGACTGTAGTAAACTTTATGTAAACAAAAAACACACAGGAGGACTTTGTTATGAAATGTCCCTTTTGCAATCAGGAAAATACCAGAGTCATTGATTCCAGGCCGGTTCCGGATAATAACTCTATCAGAAGAAGACGCCAGTGCGATGAATGTGGAAAAAGGTTTACTACCTATGAAAAGATTGAGACCATTCCTTTGACCGTGATTAAGAAAGATCAAAGCAGGGAACAGTATGAGCGGAGGAAAATTCAGGATGGAATTACCAGGGCCTGCTATAAGAGACCTGTTTCTGTGGAAAGAATTGAAAGCCTGATGGATGAAATTGAAACAGAGGTATTTAACCGGGAAGAAAAGGAAATCCCAAGCGCTTTAATTGGGGAAATTGTTATGGATAAACTGAAAGACCTGGATGCAGTGGCATATGTAAGATTTGCGTCTGTATACAGAGAATTTAAAGATGTGGACACTTTTATGGATGAGCTGAAGAAAATTATGAAGTGAATTTGTAAATTCATCATATTTACTAAAAATATCCATGGATTGCTGGAAGAAAAATGTTTAAAAAGTCAATTGCATATTTGTGCCAGAAATTGACCGAAGAGATGAAAATAGAGGCTGACGTACAAAATAAGAATATATCAATTATTTTGATGTGTATTTAGTGCGGCAGTCTCTTAGTCTACCAGAAGATATCAATATTCGTCCTTACAATATTTCCATTCTATTCTTGGAATTCCCAAGAGTCTTATTTTCTAAAAAAATTGTTTCCGTATTCATATGTTTTTCAAAAGATACTTGCATTTTCCCTATCCCTTCGCTACAATAACTTTGACAATTGCATAATGAGAGAACATGGATGTAAAGGAGATATTATGAAAAAAGGAAGAAATATAAAGACCTTGCTTTTGTTAATGGCTCTTACTCTTGTACTTGGCGGATGTCAAGACAAAAAGGACGGGCAAAAGGAATCTCAGACGGACAATCGTTCTCAGGAAGCAACAGGGGAACCAGTTATGGGTGGTTCCATTGTAGTAGGAATTCCTCAGGATTTAGAGGATAGTCTTGACCCACACAAATCGGTAGCGGCAGGAACCAAAGAAGTCCTATTCAACATTTATGAAGGTTTAGTAAAGCCTGATGAAGAAGGAAATTACAAAGATGCAGTGGCTAAGAGCCATGAAATTTCAGCAGATGGTAAGGTTTATACCTTTGCGCTTAGGGAAAATGTAAAGTTTCATGACGGAAGTACAGTGACTGCACAGGATGTAAAATATTCGATTGAACGCTGCGCCGGTATCAACGGGGATGGGACTCCGCTGGTAGCGGCGTTTTCTAATGTGGAGAAAGTGGAGATTCCAGATGAGAAAACCGTACAGATTACTTTGAAAGAACCAGATACAGAGTTTCTGGCATATTTGATTGTGGCAATCGTTCCGGAACATGCCAAGGATTTAGACAAACAGCCTGTGGGAACAGGACCTTTTTCCTATGTGTCACGTTCTCCTCAGGAAAATATTGTGATTGAGAAATTTGGGGATTACTGGGACACTGAAAATCAGGCATACCTGGATGATGTGACTTTTAAGGTGGTAGGAGACAGTAATGCCATTGTAACGGGCTTAAAGGGTGGCTCCATTGACCTTTATCCAAGGGTAAATTCCACACAGTCTGCCCAGGTGAAAGATGATCCTAATCTGACTATTTTGGAAGGTGGTATGAATCTGGTTCAGGCGCTGTATCTGAATAATGCCCAGAAGCCTTTTGATGATGTGAAGGTGCGTCAGGCTATGTGCTATGCAGTGAACCGTCAGGAAGTACTGGATATGATGGCAGATGGCAAGGGAACCATTATCGGAAGCAGTATGTTTCCGGCTTTTGAGAAGTATTATATGCCGGAACTGGCAGAGCGCTATCCTCAGGATATTGAAAAGGCAAAAAAACTTTTAAAAGAGGCAGGATATCCGGATGGTTTTGAAATGACCATCACAGTGCCTAATAATTACCAGCAGCATATTGATACAGCTCAGGTTTTGGCAGAACAGCTAAAACAGGTGGGAATCCAGGCTGAAATTCAGCTGATTGAGTGGGATAGCTGGTTAAGTGATGTGTATGCAGACCGCAAATTCCAGTCAACTGTGGTAGGTGTGGATGCGGCTTATTTAAGCGGAAGCGCTCTTTTGGAGAGATTCTGTTCAGAATCAGATAAGAATTTTATCAATTATAAAAATACAGAATATGACGCACTCTATGAACAGGTGCGCAAAAGTGTGGATGACAGCGAACAGATTCAGCTCTATAAAGAGATGGAAACCCTTTTAAGCGAAGATGCGGCAAATGTGTATATCCAGGACATGGCATCAGAAGTGGTTCTGAGAAAAGGATACGGAGGATATGTATTCTATCCTCTCTATGTTCAGGATATGGCGAAAATTTATAAAACAGCAGAATAAGAGAAAAAGAAAAGGAGAAAGACGGAAGATGAAATATGTGATTAAAAAAACAGGAACTCTCATTATAACATTGTTAATTGTCTCCTTCCTGTCTTTTCTGGCCTTTTCTGTGATTCCTGGAGATGCGGCCAGATCCAGACTGGGAACCGAAGCAACCCAGGAACAGGTGGAGGCTTTGCAAAAAGAGATGGGGCTGGATAAGCCGGTGCTGGTACGCTATGCAAACTGGCTTGGCAATTTTCTCACTGGGGATATGGGAGAATCCTTTAGCTATTCCATGCCGGTGGAAGAGTTGATTTTGGATAAAATACCAGTGACGGTGACGCTGACGATTTTGTCTTTTTTAATGATGCTGGTGGTGTCCATTCCTCTTGGAATATTTGCTGCCAGACATGAGGGAATGCTCATAGACAGGATTTTGGTGGTGATGAATCAGTTTGTTATGTCTGTTCCCGGCTTTTTCATAGGCATTGTGCTTTCCTATGTATTTGGTCTGGTGCTGCAGTGGTTTACACCAGGGGCTTATGTATCAGCTTCCCAGGATTTTCGGGGATTTCTGGGATATTTGCTTGCTCCGGCCATTGCCATTGCCCTTCCAAGATGTGCTATGGGTGTGAAAATGCTGAGAAGTTCTGTGCTGGCTCAGATGAATGCAGACTATGTCCGCACTGCCTATGCCAGAGGAAATGGAACTTCCAGGGTCTTGTATGGTCATGTACTGAAAAATGCCCTGCTTCCGGTGCTTACCTTCTGGGGAATGGCCATTGCAGATATTATGGCAAACAGCATTATTATAGAGCAGGTATTTACCATACCAGGTCTTGGCAGTTTGCTGATTTCTTCCATTTCCAACCGGGATTATCCGGTAGTACAGGGGATTATGGTGCTGATTGCTGCGTTTGTGATATTGATTAATTTTGTGGTGGATCTGCTGTATGGCAAGATTGACCCAAGAATTCGCATCAAGAAATGAAAGGGGAAGGAACATGAAGAAAAAACAGAAAAATTATGAATTGATTCTGGGTGCTTCCATTACCCTTTTTATGGTCATCCTTCTTCTTGTGGGAATCTTTTTTACACCCTATGACCCGGATGCCATGAATGGAAGTGCAAAATTTGCAGCTCCTTCTCTGACCCATTTGTTTGGGTGTGACCATTTTGGAAGAGATGTGTTCAGCAGGGTTTTAAAAGGTACAGGAACCACCTTTTTTGTGGCAGCGGCTACGGTGATTTTGGGAGGAGGTATTGGCATTTTCATAGGAGCTTTTACCGGGTACTTTGGCGGATGGGCAGATGAAGTTCTTATGCGGGTAAACGATGTACTGTTTTCCTTTCCACATATTCTTCTGGCTTTGGTTTTTATCAGCATTCTGGGACCAGGGAAATATAATGTGATTTTAGCGTTGGCAGTGGTCTTTGTACCTAGTTTTGCCAGAATTACCAGAAGCGAATTTCTAAGCCAGAAGGAAATGGATTATGTGAAAAGCGCCAGGCTTATGGGGGCGTCTCACATACGGATTATGTTTGTGCATATATTTCCAAACGTTTTGCCAGCAGTATTGTCCATGGCAGCCATTGGATTTAATAATGCGGTGCTGGCAGAGGCTGGAATGAGTTATCTGGGAATCGGTGTGCAGCCTCCAGATGCTTCTCTTGGAAGAATGTTATCAGAATCCCAGACCTATCTTATGAGCGCGCCCTGGTGCGCAATTTTTCCGGGGCTGGCGGTAATACTTCTGGCGCTTGGCTGTTCTCTTATAGGTGACGGACTGTTAAAGAAGGAAGGTGGGAAGTAAGATGAAATTATTGGAAGTAAGAAATCTGAAGCTGGAATTCCTGGATACCATACCGCCGACGCAGGTAACCAAAGGAATATCGTTTTCCATGGGGCCTGGAGAAATTCTGGGAATTGTGGGAGAATCCGGTTCCGGGAAAACTCAGACAGCTCTTTCCATCCTGAGACTTTTGAAAAAACAGGAGCGGATTGCCTCCGGAGAAATTTTATTTCAGGGAAAAAATCTGGCTGAATTGCCATTAAAAGAGATGGAAAAAATCAGGGGCAAAGAAATCAGCATGATTTTTCAGGAGCCTATGACCTCTTTAAATCCCGTACTGACCATAGGAACACAGATTGAGGAAGGCATGAAGCTGCATACCAAGATGAGCGCCATAGAGCGGAAGGAAAAAGCTCTGGCAATTATGGAAGAAGCAGAATTGCATGATCCTGAGACTCTTTGGAAACAATATCCACATCAGTTATCAGGAGGAATGCGGCAGAGAGTTATGATTGCAGCCGCTTTGACTACGGAGCCAAGGCTTTTGATAGCAGATGAACCTACGACTGCATTGGATGTGACTATTCAGGCTCAGATTTTGAAACTGATGAAGAAAATCAATGAAAAACATGGGACGGGGATTTTGTTTATTTCCCATGATTTAGGCGTGATCCGCAAACTCTGTTCCAGAGTTATTGTGATGAATCAGGGAGAAATTGTGGAAGAAGGGCCTGTTTCTCAGGTTTTTGAAAAGCCACAGGAAGAATATACCAAAAAGCTGTTAGCAGCCATTCCTACCCGAAGAACTTCCCTTCGCAGAAGAAAAGGGGGAAATCACACATGAAGAACATTTTAGAAGTCAGACATGTAAGCGCTGCCTATGCGGATGAGAAGCAGGGGAGACAGGTGCTGAAGGATATTTCCCTGGAAGTAAAAGAAAATGAGATTCTGGGGCTTGTAGGAGAGAGTGGATGTGGAAAATCCACCTTATCCAAAGTAATTCTTGGGTTTTTGAAGCCCAGTCAGGGGGAAATTCACCATGAAACTCAGAATCCACAGATGATTTTCCAGGACCCGGCTTCTTCCTTAAATCCCAGTAAGAAAATCTCCTGGATTTTAGAGGAGCCTCTTCGGATGCAGAAAATACCAAAGGAAGAGCGCAGGAAACAAGTATTGGAGATGGCAGAGCGTGTAGGCTTAAGCCAGGAACAACTGAAACGTTATCCAAGAGAACTAAGCGGTGGACAAAGACAGAGGGTGAGTATAGCAGCAGCTTTGATACAAGGCTCAAAATTCATCATTGCAGATGAACCGGTGTCAGCATTGGACGTGACCATACAGAGACAGATTATGGAATTGATGGTAAAACTTCAGGAAGAAATGCAGCTCTCCATTCTCTTCATTTCTCACGATTTAAACGTGGTGTACCAGATGTGTGATAGACTCCTGATCATGAAAGACGGAAAAATCCTGGAAGAAGGAAAGACAGAAGAACTCTTCCAGCATCCAAAGGAGTCTTATACAAAACAACTATTAGACACAATCTTAGAATAAAAAAGCGGGGCGATTCACCGAGCTATAAAAGAGAATCGGAATGCACTCTTAAACGAATTTGTTGAGCACGCTTTGAGACTACAGGCTCAAAGTGAGCGCAGACTGAGTTTAAGAGTACATTCCGATTCGGATATACTTGGATGAGTCCGCTTCTTTTTTATAGAAGTAAATCAATTAAATTTTCGTAGATATCCTGGCTTTTGTTTTTCCAGTTCATGCATACAGCAGCGGCTGCATCTTCTGTTGGAACTGCAATGGTTAAATCTACCATGGTGAAATGTTCCCGTTTTAGCTGGCAGCGCACATGATAGCCTTCTGTTTCGCTTTTGAAATAATCAGCAACAGCAGATAATTCTTCCCGCATCCGCACAGTATTTTCTTTAAAAAACTCAGAAATATCTTTTTTAATCCCATCTGAAATCTGGTCTTCAAAATAGGTGAGAGTCTGTTTTCCCTGGTCTGTGATTTCGTAATAGGAAGTATTCCGTACCGTTTTATCCTGAATCAGTGAGGCATCAATTAATTCAGAAATTGCCTGTTGCAAATGAAAATAATTTGTGTAGCCTTTGTCCAGCACAAACCCTGAAATTTGGGCATTGGTAAGGGGAAAGTCTACTTTTTCCAGCATGTAAAGAATAATTAGTTTATAGAGTGTAAGAGGTTCTGACATGTTTTAATCCTCCTTATATTGTTTTCCCTGGTAGGCACCTCTGATTTTACATTCGTGGTGCAGAGTATTGAGTACTGTTTTTTTAGCACTGCTCCAGGTAGGGGCAAGGAGCAGGTCTTTTGGTCCGTCACCGGTCAGGCGGTGAATTACAACTTCAGGTGACAAGTGTTCCAGACAATCTATTACCAGATTGATATATTCTTCCATGGTGTACACAGAAAATTTTCCGTCCAGATAGTCTTTTGCTAAATCAGTATTTTTTAACACATGGAGAAGCTGTAATTTGATGCCCTGGATATTTCTGTGATTGAGATAATGCATGGTTTCCAGGATATCTTCTTTTGTTTCTCCTGGCAGTCCCAGAATGGTGTGGACAATCACTTCCAGATTCCGTTTGCGAAGCTCTTTCACTGCTTCTTCAAAACAGGAAAGAGGGTAGCCCCGGCGGATATAAGCAGCTGTTTTTTCATGCATGGTCTGAAGTCCCAGTTCAACCCATACAGGTTTCTTCTGATTTAGTTCTTCCAGCAGATTTAGGATATCTTCTCCAAGGCAGTCCGGACGCGTTCCAATGGAAAGCGCTACCACATCCGGGTGAGAAAGTGCTTCTGTAAAAATGCGCCTGAGATATTCCACAGGAGCATAGGTGTTGGTATATGCCTGAAAGTAGGCAATAAAGCTGGAAGCATTGCGTTTCTCACGAAGTCTGGCAGCCTGTTTTTCGATTTGCGTGGTAATGGTATCCTGTTTATCCCCGGCAAAATCTCCGGATCCTCCGGCGCTGCAAAAGATACAGCCCCGGTTTCCAAGAGTACCGTCCCGGTTCGGGCAGGTCATACCACCGTTTAAGGCTACCTTATATACTTTTCCTGAAAAGCGTTCTTTTAACATATAGTCAAAGGAATAATAGGGTTTTCCGTTCCAGTTGTTCATTTCTAGACCTTTCTTTTGCAAGGATTTTCTTTCTTCCTATCATACCATCTGAAAATTTCTTTTACAAGAGCAAGAAAAGGAATCCTTTGACAAAAATAGTCGCACATGGTAAGGTGAAAAGAAAGAAATCACTCTGGGAAAGGGAACGGATGGTAGAGATGAGAAAGAAGAAAAAAGGAATTTTCATGCTGGTATGTATGGCGCTGCTCATAAGCCTGACAGCCTGTGGAGAACTGGAATTAAGAGAAGCAAAGCCCATAGAACAGGGGATTCTAAAGGTAGGAATGAATCTTCAGATTCCGGGCATGTGTTATTTGTCTGAGGAAACCAGCAAACCGGAAGGTTTTGAGGTGGAACTGGCGCAGATGCTGGCAGATAAGATGAAGCTGGAACTGGAAATTGTAGATACTTCTGAAGAAAATCTGCTGAAATCCCTGGATGGAGATTTGTATGACTGTGTGATTTCCGCGGTGGCACTTGCTGATTGGAATGAGACTCATTATGACCATACCACGGTATATGCAGATCTTGCGTCTGTGAAGGAGCAGACAGGAATTACGGGAGAAGATACCAAGATTGCTGTTTTTACAAAGAAGTATAACTTGATGAAAGATGAGCTGGAGACAAAGCTGCAGATGCTTCGCAATGATGGCAGTTTGAAGGAGCTTTCAGAGAAATATTTCGGGAAAGATATTACTATTTCTGAAGCAAAATAGAGATAATATGGAAAATGATTTTAGTTCTGGAAGATATCAGGACTAAAATCATTTTCCATAAAACAAAACTTATTTTTTATCAATGGATTGCTCTACACTAACATCTGCAATGAGACGGTCAAAATCACTTTGATATTGCTTGTCCCGGATTATCCTGTAGTGTTCAAATTCATTTTCCGCAAAGGCTTTTGCAATTGCAGCAGTAACTTTTCCTTTATCTTTTAATACATCTTCCTCATTGAATTGCAGGAAAGCGTCTAAACGTTCAATCCAATCTTTCATATACATAATATTGCCGCGCCGCGCCTGGCGTTCAGCATAATCTAAATACATTGTCACAATTTCATTGAGATTGCGTATTTCAACTTCATTGAGATAGTTTTTGGCAACCGTTACATCTGCCTTGCGAATACGTCCTTCAGGTGCATTTTTCCAGGTTGTAAGTCCCATATTAGGTTTCTGGCTGTCGGCTCTGTCATAAATAAGCTCTGCAGCTGTCTGATGAGTGACTGCATAATGTAATTTATTTTGTACAGTTGCAAAAAAAGTTTTTGTAATTGGGCTATGTACATCATAATCAGCACTGCATTGTGAATATATATCTGTGATTTTTTGATAGAAGCGGCGTTCACTGGAACGAATATCTCGAATGCGTTCTAACTGTTCTTCAAAATAGTCTTTTCCAAAATAGTTTTCTGGTTCCTTTAAACGTTCATCATCCATCACATATCCTTTGATAATGAATTCTTTTAAAATGCGGTTAGCCCAAATACGAAACATGGTAGCTTTTTTTGAATTGACACGATATCCAACAGCAATGATAGCATCAAGATTATAATATTTAACAGAGTAGTTCTTGCCATCTGTAGCAGTTGTTTCCAAAATGGAAACAACTGAATCTTGTTCTAATTCACCGGATTCAAAAATATTTTTTAAGTGTTTGGAAATAGCAGATTTTTGTACATCAAAAAGTTCTGCCATTTTACCCTGTGTTAACCAAAGATTTTCCTGATACAGAAGAATCTGGACACGTACATCACCATTGTCAGTTTTATAAAAAAGAATTTCTCTTTGTTCATATGAAGTTATAGCTGATTTCTGGAGTCCTTCATTATCCATAGTGCTTCCTCCCCTTTTATTTGATGTTCCTATTCTATCAATGGTTTTTATGGCAGTCAAGGACTGTATTATGGGAATTATGCCCTATGATGCTTCTCTTTTTTTGTACAAAATTACAACATATTTTTCAAAAAAACAACTTGATTTTTTTCTATGCAAATGGTAGCATAAACATATAGTTTAATGACTAAACTAAGTGAGGAGGTTTAGGACGTGATGAAAATTTTGAATGTTGCTGACCGGGAATTTTATACTTACGGAAGAGTGATTGAAGGCCTGGACGTGTCTGAGCTTCTGGAGGTTTTAAAGGAAACTCCAAAGCCGGATGATGTGATTTATGTTGCTTCTGACGAAAAGCTGGAAGCCTGTGCATGTGCAGACAAAATCGCATACAGTTTGTATGGGGGAATGCCCATCCAGATTGGTTACTGCAATGGAAGTAATGTGTTCTTAAATGCAGTAGAGTACCACAGAGATTCAGAGGTCAATGTGGCGCTGACAGACCTGATTCTGATTTTAGGAAGAGAACAGGACATTGAGGGAGACGGTACTTATGAAACCGCAAAAATGGAAGCATTTCTGGTACCGGCAGGAACTGTTGTGGAGGTTTATGCAACCACCCTTCACTATGCGCCATGCAGCGTAGACGGAAATAAGTTCTGTACAGCAGTTATTCTTCCAAAAGGAACCAACACAGAGGCTCCAGAACGTCAGAATAACACAGAAGAAGATAAATTACTGTTTGCCAGAAATAAATGGCTCATTGCACATAAAGATGCAAAAATTGAAGGAGCTTTTGAAGGGCTCAAAGGTGAAAATTTATCAGTAGAATAAAAAAGCAAACATGCAGGAGGAAAAAAAGATGAATTTATCAAACATGCCAGAATTAAAGTTAGGTATTGTAGCAGTAAGCCGTGACTGCTTCCCAATGTCTCTGTCTGAGAACAGAAGAAAGGCAGTTGTAGAAGCATATAAGAAAAATTTCAATGGAGAAATTTACGAATGTCAGACTGTTGTAGAAAGCGAAACAGATATGTTAAAAGCAGCCAAAGAATTAAGAGAAGCAGGCTGTAATGCACAGGTTGTTTATCTTGGAAACTTTGGACCAGAAACAGAAGAAACGATGTTGGTCAAAGTATTCCATGGTCCGTCTATGGTAGTAGCAGCAGCAGAAGAAGGAAATCTGGTTCAGGGTCGTGGTGATGCATACTGTGGTATGTTAAATGCAAGCTATAACTTAAAATTGCGTAATTTAAAAGCGTATATTCCAGAATATCCAGTAGGAACAGCAGAAGAAGTTGCTGAAATGATTAACGAATTTGCACCAATCGCAAGAGCATTAGTTGCAGTAAGAAATCTGAAAATTATCAGCTTTGGACCACGTCCAACAAACTTCCTGGCATGTAATGCACCAATTAAGAGATTATATGATTTAGGTGTAGAAATCGAAGAAAACTCCGAATTAGACTTATTTGAAGCATTTAATAAACATGCAGATGACCCACGTATTCCAGATGTAGTAAAAGAAATGGAAGCAGAGCTTGGCGAAGGAAATATGAAGCCAGAAATTCTGCCTAAATTAGCACAGTACGAAATTACTCTGTTAGACTGGGTAGAAGCACACAAAGGATGCAGAAAATATGTGACACTTACAACAAAATGCTGGCCAGCATTCCAGACACAGTTTGGATTTGTTCCATGCTATGTAAACAGCCGTCTTACAGATAGAGGTATTCCAGTTTCCTGTGAAGTAGATATCTGGGGAACTTTAAGTGAGTACATCGGAACTGTTATTAGCCAGGATACAGTTACTCTGTTGGATATTAATAATACAGTACCTGCTCATATTTATGACAATGACATTAAAGGTCATTACAACTATGACCAGAAAGAAACCTTCATGGGATTCCATTGCGGAAATACAGCGGCAAGCAAGTTGACAGCATGTTCTATGAAATATCAGATGATTATGGCAAGAACTCTGCCAGAAGAAGTTACACAGGGTACACTGGAAGGTGATATTGTCCCAGGTGAAATTACTTTCTATCGTCTTCAGAGTACAGCAGATTGCAAGCTTCGTGCTTACATTGCACAGGGTGAAGTTCTTCCAGTGGCAACACAGAGCTTTGGCGGTATTGGTATCTTTGCAATTCCAGAAATGGGACGTTTCTATCGCCATGTATTAGTAGAGAAGAATTATCCACACCATGGAGCTGTTGCTTTTGGACATTTTGGAAAAGCGCTGTACGAAGTATTCAAATATTTGGGTGTAGAAGTTGATGAAATTAACTACAATCAGCCAAAGGGAACCTTATACCCAACAGAAAATCCATTTGCTTAAGGAAAAGGGAGAAAACCATGTTATACATAGGTGTTGATTTAGGAACTTCTGCTGTGAAATTGCTTCTTATGGATGGAGAAGGCAAGATTCAGAAAATTGTATCCAGAGAATATCCACTGGCATTTCCACATCCAGGTTGGTCAGAACAGAAACCGGAAGACTGGTGGAGCCAGAGTCTGGAGGGCATCAAAGAACTGATTGCAGATTGTGATAAGAGTCAGGTGGCTGGAATCAGTTTTGGTGGACAGATGCATGGACTTGTTATTTTAGATGAGAATGATGAAGTGATTCGTCCAGCAATTTTGTGGAATGACGGCAGAACCGTAAAAGAAACCGATTATCTGAATCAGGTAATCGGGAAAGAAACATTATCGAAATATACAGCTAATATTGCTTTTGCAGGTTTTACAGCGCCCAAAATTCTTTGGGTGAGAGAAAACGAGCCAGAGAACTTTAAGAGAATTAAGAAAATTATGCTGCCAAAGGATTATTTGGCATATAAATTGTCTGGTACTCATTGCTGTGATATGTCAGATGCCTCCGGTATGTTGCTTTTGGATGTAAAGAATCGTTGTTGGTCTAAAGAAATGTTGGATATCTGCGGAATCAAAGAAGAGCAGATGCCAAAATTATTTGAAAGCTATGAAACAGTGGGTACTTTGAAACCGGAATTGGCAGAAGAACTGGGAATTCCGGCTTCCTGTAAAATCGTAGCAGGAGCAGGAGATAATGCAGCAGCCGCAGTTGGAACAGGAACTGTGGGAGATGGTATGTGTAATATATCTCTTGGAACCAGCGGAACCATTTTTATTTCCAGCAAGGAATTTGGAGTAGATCCCAATAATGCGCTTCATGCCTTTGCCCATGCAGATGGAAATTATCATTTGATGGGATGTATGTTAAGTGCAGCGTCTTGCAATAAATGGTGGATGGACGAAATTATTGGAACTAAAGATTATGTTGGTGAACAGGAAAAAATTGAGAAATTAGGAGAAAACAATGTGTTTTTCCTTCCATATCTTATGGGTGAGCGTTCTCCACATAATAATCCAAATGCAAGAGGAACTTTCATTGGACTTACTATGGACAGCACTAGGGCAGATATGACCCAAGCTGTTCTGGAAGGTGTGGCGTTTGCAATTCGTGATTCTTTTGAAGTTGCTAAGGCACTGGGAATTAAAATTGAGAGAACGAAAATCTGCGGCGGCGGAGCCAAAAGCCCTCTGTGGAAAAAGATGATTGCTAATATTCTGAATATTAAGGTGGATGTCATCGAGTCTGAAGAAGGTCCGGCGTTAGGCGGAGCAATGCTGGCAGCTGTGGCAAACGGAGAGTTTGCTTCTGTAGAAGATGCAGCAGCGAAAATCGTAAAAGTGATTGATACCGTAGAGCCGGAACCAGAACTGGCGGAAAAATACGAAGAAAAGTATCAGAAATTTGCAAAAATTTATCCTACAGTAAAGGATTTATTTAGTCAGATTCTCTAATGGTAATATCAACACACCAAAAGGTGCTATTTTGTGGCAGCTCTTTTGGTGTGTTGCCTCCATAAATAAAAGAAAAATTTAAGATACAGAAAATCCCAGAATTACAATTTTGTTTTGCAAGATTGGTTCTGGGATTTGTACATTATAGACAAATTGAGGATGGATTTTTAGGGTAAAAATACAACTTGACGAAAATAAGTTATATAGTATATAGTATATTTAAATAAAATCATAGAAAATAGTGTGTTACTGTCAGGCAGGCATGAACTATTCCGTTTCTCTATCTTTGTGATAGAGTGTGTACAGAATATGTTTATGCTTTTTTTGTGTGAAAAATACCTTTTCGCTTAGCTTATAGAGGGGATTCTTAGGTTATGTATCAAATTATAAAAGTATTAAATAACAATGCATTTCTTGCAAGACATGATGACGGGGAAAGAATTTTACTTGGAAAAGGGATTGGATTTGGAAAGAAAGCAGGAGATCGGTTTCAGACAATCAAGGGTGCAAGAGTGTTTACGTTGGCATCCAAAGAAAACGAAGAATCAGGTTTAAATGTAGTGAAGGGAATTGATCCTGTTTTTTTAGAAGCTGCAGGTAAAATTATCGAAGAAGCAGAAGAAATTTTTGATTCCATTAATCCAGATATTTTATTGCCGCTTGCAGACCATATTGCGTTTGCTGCAAAGAGGGAAAAAGAAAAAATTCATATACCGAATCCTTTTATTGCAGATATTAAAGCCTTGTTTGGAAGAGAGTATACGGTTGTTCTCAATTGCAGGGACAGTGTAGAGAAAATGACCGGATATCAAATTTCAGATGATGAGGTTGGATTTATAGCCTTACACATCCATTCTGGATTGTCAGATGAGCATGTAACAGAAACCTTGAAAATCACACAGACCATTGATGAATGTTTGTTGATGGTAGAAAACATGCTAAAACAGACGATCAGTCGGGAATCACTTGGAGGTATCCGTCTGATGAGCCACTTGTATTATATGATTGACCGCATCAAAACAGGGGAAGATATTCATATTGAGCTGAATGAGTTTGTGCAGAAGAATTATCCGAAAGCATGGGAAGTGTCAAGAAAGGTCTGCCTGTATGTGTTTGAAAAAATGAAAGCTCCGATTTCGGAAAAAGAAGTTGGATTTTTCGCAGTGCATATTCAGACTATTGTAAATATACGGTAACTGCTGATTTATAATCAGTAAAATATATTATCAAAATGAGGTAAGGAGAAGAGATTATGAAAACATTTGAGTACACAATTAAAGACGAATTAGGAATTCACGCAAGACCAGCAGGAATGCTTGTAAAAGAAGTAAAGAATTATGATAGTAAAGTTACCATCACTAGAAAAGAAGATGGAAAGTCAGCAGATGTATCACGCCTGATGGCAGTGATGTCTTTAGCCGTAAAATGCGGACAGACAGTAGAAGTTGCTGTAGAAGGCGGAGATGAAGATGCATCTTTACAGGGAATGAAAGCGTTTTTTGAAGCAAATTTATAAAGGCGGCGGGAAACAGATATGGAAACTTTGATAGGAAAAGCAGTATATAAAGGAATTGCACTTGGTAAGATTGCTGTCCTTCGTAAAACAGAAAATGTAGTAAAACGTGTCAAAATCGATGATGTGGCTGCGGAGCTGCAGAGAGTAGAATCTGCTAAGGCGCAGGCTATTGAACAGCTTGGAAAACTGTATGACAAAGCTGTGAAAGAGGTAGGAGAAGCCAGTGCAGCAATCTTTGAAGTACATCAGATGATGCTGGAGGATTTGGATTTTAACGAAGCAATTGAAAATGTCATCCGCACACAAGAGGTCAATGCAGAATATGCAGTAGCTTCAACAGGAGACAGTTTTTCAGAGATGTTCGCCAGCATGGATGATGATTACATGAAAGCCCGTGCAGTGGATATTAAGGATATTTCAGAACGCCTGGTTCAGAATCTTGCTGGCAATGGAGACAATGGCCTGGATTTTACAGAGCCGGTGATTGTGGTGGCAGATGATCTTACACCAAGTGAAACTGTGCAGATGGACAAGGAAAAAATTCTTGCCTTTGTTACTGTTCATGGTTCTACCAATTCCCATACCGCAATTCTTGCACGTATGATGAACATTCCGGCTTTGATCGGTGTGGAAATGAATCTGGAAGACATGCAGACAGGGACAGAAGCTGTGGTAGACGGTTTTACCGGAGAATTTATTCTTTGCCCGGAAGAAGAAGTGAGGGCAAAAGCCCAGAAAAAACTGGATGAAGAAAATGAAAAAAGAAACCTTCTGCTGGAATTAAAAGGAAAAGAGAACATTACTCTTAGCGGAAAGAAAATAGAACTTTATGCCAATATCGGCAGTGCTGCTGATGTGGGATATGTCCTTGAAAATGATGCCGGCGGCATCGGGCTGTTCAGAAGCGAATTCCTCTACATTGGAAGAAATGAGCTTCCAAGCGAAGAAGAACAGTTCCAGGCATACAAGCAGGCTGCACAGAATATGGCCGGAAAAAAGGTAATTATCCGTACTCTGGATATCGGTGCAGACAAACAGGCAGATTACTTAAATCTTGGCAAAGAAGAAAATCCGGCACTTGGTTATCGTGCAATCCGTATTTGCCTGACCCAGACAGATATTTTTAAAACTCAGCTCCGTGCGATTTTCAGAGCCTCCAATTATGGACAGATTGCAATTATGTATCCAATGATCACATCTGTAGAAGAAGTGAAGAAGATTCAGGAAATCGTACAGGAAGTAAAGAAGGAATTACGTGACTGTGAGATTCCATATAAGGATGTAGAAGAAGGAATCATGATTGAGACACCGGCTGCAGTAATGATCAGTGATGAACTTGCAGAACTGGTTGATTTCTTCAGTATTGGAACAAACGATCTTACACAATATACACTTGCAATTGACCGTCAGAATGAAAAACTGGATGCATTCTATAATCCGCATCACAAAGCAGTATTAAAAATGATTCAGATGGTGGTAGATAATGCACACAAGGCAGGAAAGTGGGCTGGTATCTGCGGAGAACTAGGTGCGGATCCGGAGCTTACAGAGACCTTTGTACGCATGGGTGTGGATGAACTTTCTGTTGCACCGTCTATGATTCTGAAACTGAGAAAAATTGTGAGAGAAATGGAGTAAAGAGGAGATTATTATGTTTGGTTCATTAAAAGAAAAATTAGGATTAGGAAAGAAAAAAGGAGAAGTGTTAGGCGCACCTGTTGAGGGAGAAGCAGTGGAACTTTCAAAAGTAAGTGATCCTACTTTTGGAGAGGAAATTTTAGGAAAAGGTGTGGCGATTATCCCTTCTGTAGGAAAGGTAGTGGCACCCATTGATGGAACGATAGCAATGGTATTTGATACAAAGCATGCTATTTCCATGACATCAGATAGTGGAATTGAAATTCTGATTCACATTGGGCTTGATACGGTTACGTTAAAGGGAGAACCCTTTACAGCACATGTTGCAGCAGGAGATAAAGTAAAAGCAGGAGATCTTCTTCTGGAATTTGATATTGAAGCGATTAAGGAAGCAGGACTTGACACTATCGTGCCAATGGTAATCTGCAATACATCAGATTACAGTGAAATTCAGGCATCTGCTGGAAAGACAGTTAAAGTAATGGATGAAGTCCTGACTGTCACAAAATAAGAAAGGTATATAAGTCTGTAAAACAGGCTTTTATATAAAAGAAGATTTCACATAAGAAAGAGAAAAAGAAAAAGGAGGAAAAAGTTATGATGAAATATCTTCAGAAATTAGGTAAAGCCTTAATGCTTCCAGTAGCATGCTTACCTATTTGCGGTATCCTTATGGGTATCGGTTATGCACTTGCTCCGGCGGCTATGGCGGGGGAAGTAAATGGTTATGTTGCAAGTGGTACGGCTTATACCATAGGATTTTTCCTGATCAAAGCTGGTTCAGCGTTGATTGACAATATGGCGCTCTTATTTGTTATTGGTGTCGGTGTTGGTATGGCAGATGACAATGATGGTACAGCAGCTCTTGCAGCTTTAGCTTCCTGGCTGATGATGACAACGTTGTTGTCTACAGGTGTTGTTGGAACCCTGATGACTCTGGAAGAAGGAACCGCTAAGTTTATTGCATTCCAGAAAATTGAGAACCCATTTATTGGTATTCTTGCCGGTATTATTGGTGCAACCTGCTACAACAAGTTCAAAGGAACAAAACTTCCGAACTTCCTTGCATTCTTCAGCGGAAAACGTTGTGTTGCAATCATCGCAGGTGTTGTTTCCATCGTTGTATCCGCAATTTTACTGTTTGTATGGCCAATTATTTTTGGGGGATTAGTTTCAATAGGTCAGTCTATTGTTAAGTTAGATGCAGTAGGTGCTGGTATCTATGCATTCTTAAACCGTCTGTTAATTCCAACCGGATTACATCACGCATTAAACAATGTATTCTGGTTTGATACCATCGGTCTTGGTGACTTACAGAAATTCTGGGCAGGTATGACATCTGCAGATGTGGACTGGAGCCTTGGTATGTACATGTCAGGATTCTTCCCATGTATGATGTTCGGTGTTCCAGGTGCAGCTTTAGCTATGGTTCACACAGCAAAAAGCAATAAGAAAAAAGTAGCCATCGGTCTTGTAGGATCCGCTGCTTTCTGTGCTTTCCTTTGTGGTGTTACAGAACCATTTGAATTTGGTTTCATGTTCCTGGCACCAGGTTTATATGTAGTTTATGCATTATTATACGGTATTTTCGTAACTGTAACTGCTTTATTAGGATTCCGTGCAGGATTCTCCTTCTCAGCAGGTGCAACAGACTTATTATTCTCTGCTTCCCTGCCAGCAGCTGAAAAAACATGGATGATTATTCCACTTGGTATTGCAGCATTCATTATTTTCTACGTGGTATTCCGTTTCGCTATCACAAAGTTTAATTTAAAAACACCAGGTAGAGAAGATGATGATACAGATGAAACAAAAGTAGTATTAGCAAACAATGACTTTACAGAAGTTGCAAGAATTGTCTTAGAAGGTTTAGGCGGAAAAGAAAACATTACTTCTATCGACAACTGTATTACAAGACTTCGTCTGGAAATAAAAGATAATACATTAGTTGATGAAAGCGTAATTAAATCTGCAGGTGTTGCAGGAGTTATCCGTCCAGGAAAAACAAGCGTACAGGTTATCATTGGAACACAGGTACAGCATGTTGCAGACGAATTCAAGAAATTATGTAAATAAGAACTACATAATATAAGCAAAGCATAAGGAAATGCAGGAATGCATTTCCTTATGTGCTATCTAGTGGTTGATTTTGTTTTACAGGAGGGTTTATGGGATATACATTAGAATGCTGTGTGGACTCTGTGGAATCTGCCATTGCTGCAAAAAAAGGCGGTGCAGATCGGATTGAACTGTGTAGTGCTCTTGTGATAGGTGGTTTGTCTCCCTCACAGGCACTCTACCGGAAAATCAGAGAACAGGTAGATATTCAAATTCGTGTCTTATTACGACCTAGATTCGGTGATTTCTGTTATACGGATTTTGAGCAGGAAATCTTAAAAGAAGAAATCAAGAGTTTTGTCAATCTTGGTGCAGATGGAATCGTTATTGGAGCTATGAAACCAGATGGGACATTGAATCTGGAGCAGATGAAGGAGTTTATAGAGGAAGCCAAGGGGATGCCGGTTACCTTACATCGGGCATTTGATATGTGTAAAGATCCCTTTGTGACACTGGAAGAGGCCAGGAAACTTGGAATTAGTACCATCTTAACCTCAGGACAGAAAAATACCTGTGTAGACGGAATGGAACTTTTGAAGGAACTGGTGGAAAAAGCACAGAGAGAAACAGAAATCCTCGTTGGAGGCGGTGTAGATGCATCCGTGCTTCCTATGCTGGCAGAAAAAACAAAAGCAAAAGCCTATCATATGTCAGGGAAAATTTCTATGGAAAGCGAAATGCGTTACCGGAAACAGGATGTGAGTATGGGTATTGCATCTGTAAGTGAATATGAAATTTGGCGTACCAGTGAAAAAAGAGTTCGGGAAGCAAGGAAGATTCTTGATTATCTATAAAATTTATAAAAATTTTACAGATAAAGTAGAAAAATGACAAGACTCTTCTTTACTTCAAAAATTTACTGTGTTAATATGTATTATAGTAATGGAAGATATAACCGATAAAGTGGTAATGTGCCAGAGCGATTCGGGAATCTATTACGGGGTGTATATTACAATGTTAAGGAGATTTTGACTATGAGTAAGAAAATTCACACAGAAGCAGTTGATTCCTTGTTTGATGCAATTCTCAGTTTGAAAAACAGAGAAGAATGTTATTTGTTTTTTGAAGATGTATGTACAGTAAATGAGATTTTGTCTTTATCCCAGCGTTTTGAAGTTGCTAAGATGCTGAAAGAGAAAAGAACTTATTTGGAAATTTCAGAAAAAACAGGAGCATCCACAGCAACCATCAGCCGTGTAAACAGAAGCCTGAATTACGGAAATGACGGATATGACATGGTATTTGAGAGAATGGAAGAGCAGGAAAAATAAGAACTTGTCTGTTAGACAAAAAGAAGCTGTTACACAAAATGTATATAGGGAAGAGTATTACATTCAACTCCCTATATGCATTTTCATGTGTGACGGCTTCTTTTTTGTAGGAAATTAGTTTGTGGGATCTGACATATGGTCAATCAGTTGTTCAATGACTTGCTTTTTTACATAAACATCAAAACTGAGCATACAGATAAAAGCGAATTTTTGTAGGAATTCACTTTCTTCCCTGTTTATATCTGAAAAGGATTCCTGAGATTTTTTGAATTTTCTGGTAACATCCTTAGCCAATGGTTCAATTTGAGAAAGCTCCAGATTCATAATTTCTTCATAGATATCCGTAAGTTTGACATTATTTTCCTGGGAAAAATATTTTTCCGTAAGAGGAGTCAAAAGTACTTGGATATCATTAATGGATAAAATATTTTTAAAGTAATAAATAAAGGTTAAGATAAGCAGATGCTCTTTGGAATATTTCTTTTTTGTTGGTGGCGGAAGCAGACGATTCTTGGCATAATTATTAATCATGGTTTTCGTAAGAATTTTATCTTCCGGATGTCGCTTGGAAGCTGCTAAATGTTCTTCCATAAAAGTAGTCACTTGGTCCATATATAAATCTATATTTGGTATTTCCTCTGTTTTGATATAATCAATTCTGGAAATGCTGTTTAAAATGCTGTTTAAAATGTCTTTTGTGTCTATAGTCATGTTTTATCACCTCTATTCCCTATTATATAGTTTTTAATACTATTTGTAAAGTTACTTGCGTTATTCTTTCTACAATGGTATAGTGTAAGAACAAATGTTTTGGAGGAAAGAGAATTTATGAGTATCTACGATACATTAAATACACAGCAGCAAGAAGCAGTTTTTCATACAGAAGGTCCGGTACTGATTCTGGCAGGTGCTGGTTCAGGAAAGACCAGAGTACTGACTCATAGAATTGCTTATTTGATAGAAGAAAAAGGGGTAAATCCATGGAATATTATGGCCATTACTTTTACCAATAAAGCAGCAGGAGAGATGAGAGAAAGAGTGGATAAGATTGTAGGATTTGGTTCCGAGAGCATATGGGTATCTACATTTCATTCCAGCTGTGTTCGCATGCTTCGCCGTTTTATTGACCGACTGGGCTTTGATACGAATTTTACAATTTATGATACAGATGATCAAAAAACTTTGATGAAGGATATTTGCAAACGGCTTGATATTGATACAAAGATTTATAAGGAAAGATCCATTATGGCGGCTATTTCCAGCGCAAAGGATGAGTTGATTGGTCCAGAGGAATATGAGCTGAAGGTTATGGGGGACTTCTCTAAGCGAAAAATAGCTCTGGCATATAAAGAATACCAGAAAGAGCTGAAAAAGAATAATGCACTGGATTTTGATGATTTGATTATGAAAACAGTGGAATTGTTCCAAGCATGCCCGGATGTATTGGAATATTTCCAGGAACGGTTTAAATATATTATGGTGGATGAGTACCAGGATACAAACACTGCTCAATTTAAGTTTGTTAGCCTCCTGGCAGGAAAGTACAGAAATCTTTGTGTTGTAGGAGATGATGACCAGTCTATTTATAAATTCCGTGGAGCCAATATTGGTAATATTTTGGGATTTGAGAATGTCTTTCCAGATGCAAAGGTGGTAAGGCTGGAACAGAATTACCGTTCTACACAGAACATTTTAAATGCGGCAAATCAGGTTATTCAAAATAATATGGAGCGTAAGAGAAAGACCCTTTGGACGGAAAATGAAGAAGGAGAAAAGCTGCACTTCCGCCAGTTTATGAATGCCTATGAAGAAGCAGAATATATTGTAGGGGATATTAGTAAGAAGGTGAGGGAGAAGGATGCCCAGTATCGGGATATTGCCATTTTATACAGGACAAATGCTCAGTCCCGTCTTTTTGAAGAGAAATTCCTTATGGCAAATATTCCGTATAAATTAGTAGGCGGAGTAAACTTCTATGCCAGAAAGGAAATCAAAGACTTACTTGCATATTTAAAAACCGTAGATAATGCCAGAGATGATTTGGCGGTACGGCGTATTATTAATGTTCCAAAGAGAGGAATCGGAGCGACTACCCTTACTAGAGTTCAGGATTATGCAGTAAGCATGGGCATGAGCTTTTATGAGGCTTTAAAAGAAGCCAATGCAATTTCTACTCTTGGGCGAGCAGCGACAAAGGTGGAGCCTTTTGTAACCTTTATTCAGACTTTGAGAAGTAAGGCTGAGTATTTATCTCCTTCTGAGCTTTTAAAAGATATTATTGAAAGCACAGGATATGTAAAAGAACTGGAGGCAGAAGGCACAGAAGAGGCAGAAGCCAGAATCGAAAATATCGACGAGTTAATTACAAAAGTGGTGTCCTATGAGGAAGAAAATGAGGAGCCGACCCTGTCAGGATTTTTAGAAGAGGTAGCACTGGTAGCGGATATTGATTCTGTGGATGGGGATGATAATCAGGTACTTTTAATGACTTTGCATAGTGCAAAAGGACTGGAATTTCCTTTCGTATATCTGGCTGGAATGGAAGATGGCATGTTCCCAAGTTATATGACCATTACTTCCGATGACCCTACAGAAATTGAGGAAGAACGAAGGCTGTGTTATGTGGGAATTACCAGGGCAATGAAAGATTTGACTTTGACTTGTGCCCAACAGCGTATGATTCGTGGAGAGACTCAATATAATAAAGTTTCCAGATTTATTAAGGAAATTCCAAGAGAACTTGTGGAGTTAGGAAGAGAGTTTCAGGAGAAGAAACCTATGGATATTCCCATGCCAACTTCCTTCCGCCAGATGAAACAGGCATTTAAGCAGCCGGCATTTGTGCCAAAGCAGTTTGAAGTGAAAAAGGCAGATGGATTGGACTATACTGTGGGAGACACAGTAAAGCATATAAAATTTGGAACAGGTGTGGTGACTGCTATCGTTGAAGGTGGGCGAGACTATGAGGTTACCGTGAATTTTGATAAAGTAGGTATCAAGAAAATGTTTGCATCTTTTGCAAAATTGAAAAAAATCTAAGGAAAAATATTTTCTAAAGTTTTTAGAAAATATGAAGAAAGGATAGTAAAATTCCAGGTTCAGTGGTATAATAGCATAAAGAGTGAGTTGGTGCTTCGTATTTGCAGAGGCAAAACCAACGCACAACAGCTTTCAAGAATGAGTTTGCAGGGAATCTGTAAAAAGAGAGGATGGTGCAGGACATATGAATCGTATCGAGGATTTAATTACAGCATTACAGAAAAAAGAGGATGAAAGAAATAAGAATACTGTATTATGGGTACTGGCAATTATTGGGGCTGTGGCAGCAGTAGCAGGAATCGCATATGCAGTTTACCGTTTCTTCACACCGGATTATCTGGAAGATTTTGAAGAGGACTTCGATGATGATTTCGATGACTACTTTGAAGATGAAGATGAGGAAAAAGAAGGTCGGGAATAATCTGGCAACCATGATAGAATTATAAAGCTGTATGTAGGGAATGGAAAAGCCAATAGGGAGCTTCGGGAAACCGGAGCTTCTTTTTCTGTAAAATAGACTCAAAGAGAAAGGAATATTGCATTGAAAAAAGGTGAGATTTATCAGGGAATCATTGAAAGAGTGGAGTTTCCTAATAAGGGAATTGTTCAGATAGAAGATAAAAAGGTTATTGTAAAAAATGGAATGCCAGGTCAGCATGTCAAATTCATGATTAATAAAAAGAAGGGCAGCAAAGTGGAAGGAAGACTTTTGGAAGTTTTAGAACATTCCTACTTGGAAACAAGGAAACCAGTATGCAGCATTTTTCCAGAGTGTGGAGGATGCATGTACCAGACCATGTCCTATGAAAATCAGTTGGAAATGAAGGCAAAGCAGATTCAAAGTCTTATAGATCAGGCTGTAAAGGCAGGCGGACAGGTAGATGAACAGGGGAATCCGGATTATATCTTTGAGGGAATTAAGGGAAGCCCAAGAGAATTTGCTTACCGGAATAAAATGGAATTTTCTTTTGGAGATGCATATAAAGATGGTCCTTTAACACTCGGTTTACATAAAAAAGGAAGTACCTATGATGTATTAAATGCTCTGGATTGCAAATTAGTTCATCAGGACATGAATGAGATTTTGAAGTGCGTGCTGGAATATTGCCAGGAACAAGGCTATGATTATTATCACAAAATGCAGCATGTAGGATTTTTAAGACACTTACTTTTGAGGAGAGGAAATACTACAGGGGAGATTTTGGTGAATCTGGTAACTACCAGCCAGGTGGAAGCTGATTTTGAGGAATTGAAGGATCGGTTGTTGAGTTTAACGTTGGAAGGAAAAATAGTAGGATTTCTGCATATTATTAATGATGCTCTTTCTGATGTGGTTAAAAGTGATGAAATGAGAATCCTATATGGAAAAGATTATTTTTACGAGGAAATTTTGGGGCTAAGATTTAAAATTACACCGTTTTCCTTTTTTCAACCAAATTCCTATGGAGCTGAAGTACTCTATGAAACAGCACGAGAGTATATTGGCGATACAAAGGATATGACTGTCTTTGACTTGTACAGCGGCACAGGAACTATTTCTCAAATTTTGGCAGCAGTGGCAAAAGAAGTCATTGGAGTGGAAATCGTAGAGGAAGCTGTTTTAGCAGCTGAGGAAAATGCCAGATTAAATGGAATCGGAAATTGTAGGTTTATTGCGGGAGATGTACTAAAGGTATTGGATGAGATTCAGGAGAAGCCGGATTTTATTGTGTTGGACCCACCAAGAGATGGTATTCATCCCAAGGCATTGCCTAAGATTCTAGAGTATGGGGTGGAGAAAATGGTTTATATTTCCTGCAAACCTACTAGCTTGGCAAGAGATTTGGAGATGTTTTTGGAGAAAGGATATAGAGTGGAAAAAGTGTGCTGTGTAGACCAGTTTTGTCAGACAGTGCATACAGAGACAATTGCGCTTCTTCAGAAGAGTAATTGAAAACCGACGTTTGTTGTGGAGTAAAGTTGACAGCTAAAAATAAAGAAGAAATTTATAGCATGTTTTCGGATTATATGGAAAAGGAAACACAGATTTTTACTTCACAGAGATATGGAAGCATGATAAACTATTCATAGAAAACAATTGTGCCACAATACGAAAGAATTTTGCAATTACAGAGGTGTACCATATGAATGATAACAATAAAGAATATTTGGACAAGATTCTCAGGGAATTTCGTTCCCTGATTGATTTTTATCGTATGGAATACGACGAAGATTTGTTGTCTCTTTTTCAGGATTTTTGTTATCTGCTTATTGGGAGAGCATGCTATCAAAGAGAACAGGACTCTTCTGTAAAACATGATTATCTCAAAATGACCAGTGAGGAAGTGGAGGAATGGGTTTACAAATTCCAGAAGGAAATTTGGAGAGAAATGCGGGAAGCAGATTGGTATAGAGATGTCTTTGAATATCAGCTTTTTATAGAAAAGACTTCTATATTGCGTCAAATTTTGCAGGTTTCGGAAACTCTTTTAGATATTTGTCATAAAGTAGAAGATGAAGATTTTTGTTATAAAGCAGTCAGAGGAATGTACGAACTTTGTGTCTGTAATAAAAGAAATTCAGAACGGTATGTGTTACCAGATATCTATGTGAAAATTTTTGCACAGATACTAGATTTGGAGAAAAATTCAGATAGAGGCGGAGAAAAACTTTCCATTTTAGACCCTCAGGCTGGCACAGGAACCGTGCTGATTGCAACAGGACAATATTGGCCGAAGGCTGTGTTACGAGGATATGAATCAGATAGACAACTGAGAATAGGAGTGCAGCTTTTAAGCATTCTTTCTGGAAAGAGAATCTATCTGGAAAAAAGGGACTTTTTGCCTAAAGGAGCAGAAAAAGCTTACGATATTGTTTTTGCAAATCCTTCTTTTACAAATACAAAAGAAAGACTTTCTACTGAAATTCAAATTCAGATGCCAATTCGTGTCCAGACTAGGTATGGATTCTTCCTTGTACAGAGTGTTTTGGCTCTTGCATCGGGCGGCATGGCAGTTCTTGTTGTACCGGATAGTTTTTTGTTTTCAACAAAAGCAGAATTTGTGGATATTCGTAGATGGATGTTTACAGAATATTCTATTGAGGCAATTGTGTCCCTTCCTAAAAGCACGTTCCATTTTAGTACAGTGAAGTCCAGTGTTTTACTGATTAAAAATTTCAAGACACAGGCATCCTTTTTTATAAAGGAGGAATGGAATGAAAGGCATCCATATGTATTTTTCTACGACTTAGAAGCAGAATCAGATGGGAGCTTAATTGATATATGGAACCAGAGAGAGTATTTATTTGAACAGTGGAGAGAAAAGACAGAGAATTTTCTGGAAAATTATAACTTGATTCGGACTCCTGGGAATTGGGAGTTTCAGGAATTCTGGTTTGCAGAAAGAAAATCAGTAGAAGCCTCTGGATGGAATTTACTGCCAGAGTATTATAAACCAGCTAAGAGACAGGTGTTGGATTTTGAAGATCCACAACAGATATTAGAAGATCTGATTCAAAAACAAAAGGAACTTCTTTCAGATATGGAGGAACTTCTTGTGGAGGTTCGTGGCCTATGAGTAACTGGAAGAAAAAAACGTTAAAAGAAGTAGTAAAATTATGGGTACGTGGATCCACACCAAGACGGAATAATAAGGACTACTATTGTGGGAAAGAGGGAATTCCTTTTGTACGTGCAGGGGATTTGCGAGGGGGAGAACTGAAAGAAACAGAGCTGTATCTTACTTGGGAAGGAGCAGAACAAGTGAAAGGAAGGGTGCCAAAGGGTGCTTTGCTTTTGTCTGTGTCCGGGACCATTGGAAAGACTGCAATCGCTGGAAGAGAAGTCAAAGTAAATCAAGCAGTACAGGCTATGGTGTTTGACGAAAGTGAGCTCCTGTCTGAGTATGTGTATTATTATTTTCAGTTTTTCAGACCTTGGTTAGAAGAAAGAGCGAATACAGTAACTATTCCAAATCTGACAAAGACAAAATTAGAGCAAACTTCAATTCTTTTCCCTTGTTTGGAGGAACAAAGATATATTGTAGGAATTATGAAACATGGGGAACAACTGTTGGAGAAGCAGGGAGAAATCAGGGAAGTGCTTCAAAAAATTCTTTACCAGGCTATGTATCACCAGGTAAGAGAAGCGCTTGCAAAAAAGCAGACCCTTCCACTAGGAAATTTTTTTATAGAACCTATTTCCGATGGGAAGGATGTGGAGGATAAAAAAAATTCAGAAGCGTATCCGCAAATGATGGGAGAACTGCTATTCCAGAAACGCAAGGATGAAAATGAGACCCATTTTTGTATACTTTCTAAAGAACAACAGAAAAAAATATATAATCCTGATGCTATATGGAGAGTGCGGATTCATAAGGAAAAGTTAATACCAGAGTTTCTGCTCTTATGGGTATATTATGGAAGGGATTGCTTGGGCATTGATTTTTACGAAGGAAAACATCTTATGAATCAGAATTTCCTTATGAAATTTCCGGTGCCGAGGGTTGCTATGGAAGTTCAGAAAAAGATAGGGAACCTTGTTAAAAGAGCAGAAAATATAGATAGAAAATTAGAGGAGCAGACAGAGGGGGTGAAGAGGTTATATCATAGCTTACTATATTCCTCTTTTACTGCCTTTTTATCAAAGAATTTTCGTAGATGGAAGGAACTGGAGGAGCCGGATGAAGAGTTATTTATCCAGTATTATCATTTAAAAAAGAAAGAAAAACTAGAAGAGAATGTTGGAAAAGAGACAGAGTGGAGACAGTTTCTTTCTGGAAAAGAATGGGAAGTTTTTAATGATTTATCAGATTTTCAGCAGGGAGTTCTGGAACTTTTTGCAAATACAGAAGAGCCAATGCCTATACATACTGTATTCCAAATGTTGAGTAGAAAACAACCAAAAGTTTATGGAAAGCATACGATTCAGGATGCTAAGGCAGCAGTGAAAATTTTAATGGGATTAGGATTTTTAGAAAAAACTATTCCAGAAAAAGTTATGTTGGGGGAAAGTTTCTTGATGGATTCGAGAGAAAAGCCAGTGACCATACAGAAATATAAATCGTTGCTGAAAAAGGAGGAACTATGAAACTGGAATACCTATATCTGGACGGATACAAAAGTCTGAAAAAAGTTTCCTTATCTTTTAAAGAACAAGAATCTTCTGCATCTGTTAATTTTTTAATTGGACAAAATGGATCTGGAAAATCAAGTCTATTGGAAGCAATAGGATTGATTTTTTCAAGAATTATGCAGGAAGAAGTACCTGGATTTGAGTTTAAAATCAGATATCGTATGCCAGATGGAACGATTATTCAAGTTATGTCAGATATACAAGAAAAGATGGATGGAAAACTTAGAGTAGAAATAAAAAAACAAGGTGAGACAATTCAGACAAACAAAATTCCAAATGAATATTTGCCGGATAGAATGGTTTCCTATTGCTCTGGAGCCAACCATTCCATGGAAGAAATTCTCTTAAAATCCAGTAAAGAGGCGTTGGTAGAAGAATTATATGATTTGTCTCTTTTAGAAGAGGAGGCTGACAATCAGCAGGTAAATAAGATTCTGGCATATTGTGAACAATTGGAAAATAATCCAAAGGTTCTTTCTCTGGATGCAGAAACCTCAAAATTTATTTTGCCAGTCCTTTTTTCAGTTTTTCCGTTGGATTTATATGAGAAAGATAACAGAAAAGAAGCATGGGAATACTGTAGATTAAGAGAAATGCTGCTAAAACGAATGAGTAGGAAGATGATTCCTTCAGCATTTTCCTTTCGAGTTCACAGGGAGGTACTGGAACGTTCAGGGGATCTTCCACAGCTGAATCTTTTGGAAAGACTGCTTGGAGAGGGGAAATCAGAGAATGGAATGAAAGCAGACTATATAAAACATGGCTGGTCATCTGGTCAGACAGGAGAGGATGGAAGCCTTTTGGAAGAATCTACGGCAGTATTTTTGTTCCAGAAAATGGACGTAGACCTTTCTGAGTCTTATTTTCATCCTGGATTGCAGCAATTTTTTGGCGGGAATCCTTTTATGCTTCTTTCAGTACTCCTAACTGCTCACGAATTCGGTGTTATTGACAACCTGGAATTCTTATACAAAATGGAAAATGAAAAGGGATTATATAGTCTGGAAGCTTTAAGCGATGGAGAACTCATGTGGTTGGCAAGAACTGGACTGGTATTGATGGCACAGCCTTATTGCGGGGAAAATACGTTGTTTCTATATGATGAGCCGGATGTACATTTTAATGATGACTGGAACAAAGATTTTATGAAAATTCTGTATGAATTAAGTAAGAATACACATCATCAGTTTCTGATTGCTACCCATTCGACTTTGCTTCTTACAGATGCCAGACAAGAGCAGCTTATGCTCATACATCAGGTTCCAGGAGAAAATACAGAGGTGCGTCCAGCGGGAATTTCTACTTTTGCAGCCCATAGAGATACTATTGCCAAGGAAGTTTTTCATGCAAATGCCATTGGAAGCTATGCCAGGGAAACGGTTCAGCAAATGATGAGAGAGAAAGATAAGAAGAAAATGGAGGAGAACATTGGTAAACTAGGGCCAGGATTTCAGCGGTTTCGTTTATATGAACAGTATTACCAATTGTTTGGCGAAGATTCTGAATTGAGGTGAAAATAATGTTTTGGGAGATGGATAAAGGAAATCATGAAAATACTCTAAAAGAGATTAACGAATACTTGCTATCCTTCTTTCAATTTGCAGCACAGTCTGCCAGTACTGAGTTTCAAGAGTCAGAATGGATTGCTTTTGCCGGAATACCTGGGAAATGGTTGTATCTGGTTTACAAAAGAGACGCAAAAAATGGAAAAGAAATGCATAGCGCCATTGACCAGCTTTTTCTTTTAGAAAGAAGAGAAAGAAAAAAGATTTACAAGGCCATTGTTCATGATCATACTTTTTCTCAGGAACACACAAGTGAGTTTAAGCTGGAAAGCACGGCATTGAAACCAGAATATCATAAAATTTTAAAAGGTTTTTATTTGTATTTTTATAATATATCTTTATATTCCAGCCAGTTTGAGGTAAGGGGAAAGAAGTTTGGCAGGAAAGAGCTTGCTGAAAAGTTTTTTGAAGGGAAAAATGCACCCTTAAGGACAGTATGTCCAGTATGTCTTCAATCCATGACAAACGCTGAGAAGGAAGACGAAATTGAACATTATTTTGGAAAAGCTTTTGTGCCTTGTTTGGCTTTGCATCCGGATAATCTGTATTTCTGCTGCCCTACTTGTAATAAGATTTATAAAGGAATCCGGTCTCCTTTTTATAGAAAAAGCCAAGATATACGAAAAATTTTTCTTCCTTATCTTGATGTGATTCGAGAACAGGTAAAGATTGAATTTACACATCATGAGGATCAAGACGGAGTAAAATTGGTGCCAGAGAATAGAAAAAAGGCTTACATAGAAGAAAAAATAGAAGCAGTAGAAAATATTTTCCAGTTAGAAGAACGCTGGTCCGGTATGTTGGAAGTTTATTTTTCTGCTCTGACAGCAGAATACGAAGCTTTTGGAGCTACGGATATAGATAATTTGAAAAAAGAGATGGAAAGGGATCTAAAAAAAGCAAAAGCTAAAGTAAAGGTATGTCCCAATCTGTATATAGAAACAGAATACTTAGAATGGTTATATCAGAAACAATTGAAAGCCTTTTATTCAAATATGAAGCAAAAGGATGATAAACCAGTGATTGTACAATAGGGGTGACAAAATGAGTCGTGGAATTGGAGCACGTGCTAATCTCGTTTTAGAAGATGAAAAAACAGTTATGTATGAATATGGCGGTTACAATTTGAATGAACCTGAGTATAGAAATGAAGATCACGTATATGATGGGACAATAACGATTTCTCGTGACTGCTTTGCTGAACCTGAAATTCATGAGAAATTAAAAAAGATGCCAAGTGGAAGAAAAAAACTAATCATCAAGCGTATTCCAGTCAGTGTGGATTATCCGCAGATGATTAGCGATGGACGAATTATTATTGAGAACTGCAGTAATTGTTGGCAGTGTACACCGGATGAAAATATTGATGTGATGGCATTACATATTCTGTTTTATCTGTTTAGACAGTACCAAGAAGAAGGAAAAATGCCAGAGTACATCAGTTATAATGTGTAAATACAAAATCAAGGTCATTGTGCTTGGTCTATATGGAGTATAAAAAGAAATCATAAATGGGTGTCGTGTCGGCATCCATTTTTTATATATTGAAAATGGAAAACTATCTGTGCCGAGTTTAAAGATATGGTTAAGGGCAAATTTGCAATAAAATATTGACAATATGCACATGGGAGAATAGAATAAACAGAGGTTATGTAAAAAAACAGAAATAATTTTCATAAAAAAGAAATAAAAAGGATTTTATGGAGAAAAAGAATGAATGAATATGAATATAGAAGGAGATCCGGAAATAGCAGCTCCCGACAACCAGGGAGGCAGCGCCCAGGGAGCGGTAGTACCCAGCACTCCAGGAGTCAACAGTCAGGGCGAAGAAATCCGGGAGAAAACACGGCCAGACGGGTAAGGACTGCCTATGATGCAGGAACATCTGCTTCCTACAGACGTAGGAGTGGTCTAGAGGAATGTCTGGCGCTGGAAGAGGAAAATGAGAGAGAATACCAGGAATATCTGGAGCGGAAACGTAGAAGGGCTATTCAAAGACGGCGGGAGGAACAGCTTAGAAAACAAAAAATAGAGATGATAAAAAAGCTGTCTGTCGTAGGAATTGCAGCAGTGGTGCTGCTCTTTTTTGGATATAAGCTGTTTTTTTCAAATCCAGTATCTAAGAAAGTCACTGTGGAAGCAGGAACGAAAGAACTTAAAGTTTCTGACTTTTTGAAGAAAAAGGCAGATGCAAAATTTGTTACAGATATGTCAAAAGTGGATTTGAATCATGTTGGAGAACAGGAGATTGTTATTGAAGCCAAAGGGAAAAAGAGAACTTGCAAGCTCATTGTCAAGGACACTACACCGCCAAAGGCGAAAGCAGAGAATATGACCATTGATATCGACGGAGACTTGAAGGCAAAAGAGCTGGTGACAGATATTCAGGATGCCACAGATGTGAAATGTAGCTTTGAGAAAAAGCCGGATTTATCGAAAAAGGGAAAAGTCTCTGCAACTGTTGTGCTTACAGATGAGGGAGGGAATACTGCGAAAGTTTCATCAGAAATCAAAGTGATAGAAGATAAGGAAGCACCAGAGATTAATGGTGTAGCGCCTCTTACTGGATTTGCAGGTGACCCGATTTCTTACAAAGCAGAGATTACAGTAACCGATAACTGTGATAAAAAAGTAAAATTGGAAATTGACAAAAGCGATGTGAATCAAGAAGAACCTGGTACATATGATGTCATCTATACAGCCAAGGACAGGGCAGGGAATAAGACAGAGGAAAAAACAACTATTACCATTAAGGAAAAACCGGAAAATTATGTGGAGCCGGAAGAAGTAGAGAAAGAAGCTGATGAAGTTCTGGCAGAGATTATTGATGATGATATGACCCAAAAAGAAATGGCAAGAGCCATTTATGATTGGACAAGAACGAACATAGGTTATGTGAATAGTTCAGAAAAGGAAAGCTGGACCAATGGGGCACATCAGGGATTTACTACAAGACAAGGCGACTGTTTTATTTTCTTTGCTACAGCCAAAGCACTGCTGACTCAGGCGGGAATTCCAAATCTGGATATTGAGAAGAGTGACACGAGTCATTCCAGACATTACTGGAGTTTGGTGGACGTAGGAGATGGTTGGTATCATTTTGATACGACTCCAAGGCAGGGAGGAGGAGAGTTTTTCCTGCTTACAGATGAGGAAATTTTGAATTATTCAAAGGCTCATAAGAATAGTCATATTTTTGACCAGAGCAAATATCCTGCAACACCTACAGAAGATTCTTCTGTTGATTAGGAGGCGAATGGTGTGACATTAGGAATTTTAGGAGGGCTTGGTCCCATTGCAACTGCATATTTTATGGAACTGCTGATTCAGATGACAAAGGCAGAAAAAGACCAGGATCATTTGCAGATGATTATTTATAACATGCCCCAAATCCCAGACCGGACAGCTTATATCCTTGGAAAATCAGAAGAAAATCCTGTGGATGAAATGATCAGGCTGGGAAAGCAGCTGGCTGTACAAGGGGCAGGCTGTATTGCTATTCCCTGTATTACGGCTCATTACTTTTATGAGGAATTGTCCAGAGAAATTCCGGTTCCTGTACTTCATGGAATACAGAAAACCGTACTGGAAATACGAAACAAAGGTATTCAATCTGTCGGGATTATGGCTACAGATGGAACCATTCAAAGTGGTATTTTTCAGAAAGAGCTAGAGTCCATGGGGATGGAAACAGTGATTCCGGAGCCATTGTACCAGCAGGATATTATGGATTTGATTTATAGGGATATCAAAGCAGGATTACCTCCTGATATGGACAAATTCAGGAGGGTTTCCAACCACTTAAGAGAAAAAGAAGCTGGGGTTCTGGTTCTTGGATGTACAGAATTATCTCTTATAAAAAAAGACTATGATATTGGAGATGGGTATGTAGATACCCTGGAAGTTCTGGCAAAATATGCCCTGAAACAATGTAAAAAAGAAGTGAAAGAACCTTATGAAAATTTGATTAAGGTATAAGGAGAAAGAAAATGCAAAGAAATATTTTGGAATACTTGGAACATACAGTAAAGCGGGTTCCGGATAAAACTGCATTTGCCAATGGAGAAATGGGGATGAGCTTTCAGGAAGTATTTGATGCTTCCAGAAGTATAGGAACCTGCCTGCTTGAAAAAGGCTATGAAAAAGAACCCATTGTTATTTATATGAAGAAACATCCACATATGATTACTGCTTTTTGGGGTGTCGTGTATAGTGGCTGTTTTTATGTGCCTATGGATGAAGAAATGCCGGCATTCCGTATTGAACTGATTTTTCAGAATCTGAAACCAAGAGCTGTGATCTGTGATGAAAGCACCAGAGGACTCATTGATGGATTTCAGGATTTTGAGGGAGAAATCCTTCTCTATGATGAGATGGTTCAGACTCCTGTAAAAGAAGAAAAATTGGAAACAATCAGAGACAACTCCATTGATACAGACCCTATTTATATTGTGTTTACTTCCGGTTCTACAGGGATTCCAAAAGGGGTGGCAGCCTGCCACAGGTCTGTCATTGACTATGTGGAAAATCTTACCGAAGTGCTCCAGATAAGTGAAGATTCCGTATTGGCAAACCAGACACCATTGTATTTTGATGCCTGTTTAAAAGAACTGTTTTCTTCTTTGAAATATGGAGCCACAACCTATCTGGTTCCCAAGGAATTGTTTATGTTTCCCCTGAAACTGGTGGAATTTCTGAATGAGTACAAGATTAATACCGTGTGCTGGGTGGTATCTGCTCTGACTATGATTTCTTCTATGAAGACCTTTGACAAGGTGATTCCAAAATACCTTCATACCGTAGCTTTTGGAAGCGAAGTATTTCCTATCAAGCAGTTTCATTTGTGGAAAAAGGCTCTTCCTAACGCCCGTTTTATTAACTTGTATGGACCTACTGAGGCAACAGGAATGAGCTGCTATTATGAGGTAAACAGGGATTTTGAAGAGGGAGAGAGCATCCCTATTGGCCGTCCTTTTAAGAATACAGAAATTCTGCTTTTAGATGAGAAAAACCAGATTCCAGCCCAAGGTGAACCAGGGGAAATGTGTATCCGAGGAACAGCCTTGACCCTGGGGTATTATAATAATTTTGAAAAGACGGATGAGGTTTTTGTGCAGAATCCTTTAAATCCTTATTATCATGAATTGATTTACCGTACAGGTGATATTGGAAAGTTCAATGAATATGGAGAACTTGTTTTTATCTCCAGAAAAGACTATCAGATTAAGCACATGGGACACAGGATTGAGTTAGGAGAAATTGAAGCCCATGTGAATATGAATGAGGGCATTCGCAGCGCTTGCTGTATTTATGATAAAGAAAAGGGCAAAATCATTCTCTTCTACACAGGAGAAAGAGAAGTGAAAGATCTGGTCACATCTTTGAAGAGTACCCTTCCAAGATATATGATTCCAAATCAGGTCTATGCTCTGGAAGAAATGCCGCTGACAGCTAATGGTAAGATTGACAGAAACAAATTAAAAGAAATTTACCAAGAGAAGAAAAGGAGAAAATAAGTATGGAAGCATTATTAGAAATTTTAAATGACCTGCACCCAGAAGTGGATTTTGAAACCTGTAACACGTTAGTTGATGACAAGATTATTGATTCTTTCGATATTGTCACCATCATTTCAGAAGTAAACGAAGAATATGATGTCGTAATCCCAGCGGAGGAAATTATTCCAGAAAATTTCAACTCTGCTTCAGCACTGTATGAATTAATCTGCCGTCTGGAAGATGAATAAGCGAGGTTCTTATGCTTTTTACATCATATAGTTTTATTGGATTTATTACCATTGTTTTTTTATTATATTATCTGCTTCCAAAGAAGTGCCAGTGGCCACTTCTTTTGGTAGCCAGTTATGTGTTTTATTTTCTTGCCAGCCCTTCCTATTTGATTTTTATAGGAGCAACTACAGTGTCTGCTTATCTGGTAAGTAGGAAGCTGGATAACCTGCAAACAGAGCAGGAAACCTATTTAAAAGCAAAAAAAGGTGAATTGAGCCGGGAAGAGAAAAAGGCTTATAAGGGAAAGGTGAAAGCCAAAAAATGGAAATGGCTTTTGGTGTGCCTGTTTTTCAATCTTGGTATTCTGGCAGTTTTAAAATACACCAATTTCATGATCGCAAATATCAATGGAATCCTCAGTGCTTTTCACAGCGATGGACATCTTTCCTTTGTGAATCTGGTGCTGCCTATGGGAATTTCCTTTTACACCTTTCAGACCATGGGTTATATCATTGATGTATATCGTGGAACCAGTAAGGCAGAGAAGAATCCCTTTAAACTGGCGTTGTTTGTGTCCTTTTTCCCTCAGCTTGTACAGGGACCGATTAGCAGATTTAACGATTTAGCTCAGTCTTTGTTTGAACAGCATAAGTTTGATACAAAAGTAGTAGGATACGGACTTTACCGGATTACCTGGGGATATTTTAAGAAGGCTGTCATTGCAGACAGGATTCTTACCGCAGTGAATGCTATTATCCATGATCCGGAAACTTATCAGGGTGGATTTGTATTGGTGGGAATGTTGTTCTATGCTCTGGAATTGTATGCAGATTTCACTGGTGGTATTGACATTACCATTGGTATTGCTCAGACCATGGGAATCAAGGTGACAGAGAACTTCCAAAGACCTTATTTGTCCAAGAATATTAAGGAATATTGGAAGAGATGGCATATTACCATGGGTACCTGGTTTACAGACTATATTTTCTATCCGATTTCTGTGTGTAAGCCCATGCTGAAACTTTCTAAGTTTTCCAGGGCAAAATTCGGAGAAGTGATTGGAAAACGTGTGCCGGTATATCTATCCTCTTTTGCAGTGTGGTTTACCACAGGTATCTGGCACGGAGCAAGCTGGAATTTTATTGTATGGGGTCTTATGAACTTTGTTGTGATTATGATTTCTCAGGAATTAGAGCCCTTATATGCGAAATTTCACAATCGTTTCCATGTGAAAGATAAGAAATGGTACGGAGCCTTTGAGATTATCAGAACTATTCTGCTCATGAGCTGCCTGCGTATGTTTGACTGCTACCGAGATGTGCCTTTGACCTTTAAGATGTTTGGAAACATGTTTACAAAATTCAATCTGGCAGATTTAAATGCCGAGGCATTTCTGGGATTGGGACTTACTGTGGCGGATTATATACTGTTGTTTATCTGCTTCCTGATACTTTTGACAGTGAGCCTGATACAGGAGAAAAAAGGAAGTGTCAGGGATTTGATTTTTGCCTGTCCTGCCTGGTGTAAATATGCTGTATTTGGTCTTTTGGTACTTGCTGTGATTGTGTTTGGGGCATATGGCATTGGATATGACCAGAGCCAGTTTATTTATAATCAGTTTTAGGAGGAAGAACCAGGATGAAAAACAAGAAATTTCCAAAATGGATTGCCCCGGTGGCATTGTTTATTGTGGTGATGTTTACCGTGCTGTTCTTTCTGCAAAAACTCTTAATGCCAAAATATATGTCCGATATTGTGGAAGGTGCACTTACGGAAGAATATTATGAAGAAACCACAGACCATGAGGTGATTTTCGTGGGAGACTGTGAAGTATATGAAAACTTTTCTCCTATTACCTTATATGAAGAGTTTGGGATTACCAGCTATATCAGAGGAAGTGCCCAGCAGCTTCCCTGGCAGTCCTATTACATGCTGGAAGATACCTTGCGTTATGAGAAACCAAAGGTAGCTGTTTTTAATGTGCTGGCTTTAAAGTATGATGAACCTCAAAGCGAGGCGTATAATCGTATGACCATTGATGGAATGAAGTTTTCTTCTTCCAAACTGGGGGCAATCCAGGCGTCTATGACAGAACAGGAAAATATGCTGGATTATTTATTCCCAATTTTGCGGTATCATTCCAGATGGTCTGACTTATCTTCGGATGACTTTAAATACATGTTCAAGAAAGATAAGATTTCTCACAATGGCTATTACATGCGTGTGGATGTAAGACCTGTCAAAGGATTTCCGGAACCAGACAAACTGGCAGACTACACCCTGGGAAGCAATGCCATGAAATATCTGGATAAAATGAGAGTATTGTGTGAAGAAAACGGTGTTGAGTTTGTACTGGTGAAGTCACCAAGCTTGTTCCCTCACTGGTATGATGAATGGGATGAACAGATTGAGGCATATGCCGAAAAATATGGTCTTGATTATTTCAACTATGAAAAAATGGCCGAAGAAGTAGGGATTGATTACAATACAGATACTTATGATGCGGGGCTTCATTTGAATCTGGATGGGGCAGAGAAATTATCCCAATATTTTGGTACGTATTTAAAAGAAAATTATGACCTCACAGACTACCGTGAGAATCCAGAATATGAAAAAGTTTATGAAGAAAAAATTCAGTTCTATGAGGATATGAAAGAAGCACAGTACAAAGAACTGGAAGAATATGGAGAAATTATTAATTATTAACAGGAGGAAAATACAATGAAGAAAATGAGAGTATTTGCAGCAGCAGCTATGTTAGTGATGGGACTTAGCCTTTCTGCTTGTGGAGGCGGCGATTCAGAAAAAGGAAGCCAGGAGGCTTCTGCAAAAACAGAAAGCACAGCAAAAGGTGGATATTCCTTTACCAGCGGTTCTGTAAAAGTAGAGATGGGAGCTGATGCTTCTAAAGTAGTGGACGAATTGGGAGAAGCAGATGATTATTTTGAATCTGAAAGCTGTGCCTTCGAAGGCCTGGATAAAGTTTACACCTATCCTGGTTTTAAGTTAAATACCTATCCAGTAGATGATAAAGACTATGTGCTGTCTGTAGTATTTATGGATGATACTGTAGAAACAGAAGAAGGAATTAGTATTGGAAGCACAAAAGATGAGGTGACAGAAGCCTACGGTGAACCTACTGAAGAAAAAGGTTCTTCCATGATTTACGAAAAAGGTGAGACAAAGATTACCTTTGGCGTAAAAAATGATGAAGTTTCTACAGTAGAAATCAGTGCCATTGTAGAGGAATAAAAATAACATAGAGTTATCAAAATGAAATCTCCCTTTGTTATGAGAAATATGCATAGCAGAGGGGGATTTTTCATTGGCCAGGGATACTGATGTAGAAAAAGAATTGACTTTTGGGTGGAAAACATATATACTCATATAGGTGATTAGCAATAACTAACCATTTACTTTTGAGATAACGGTTAGTTTTGACTAATTTTTAAAAATACAAGGTGGTGAAAAATTGAAAAAAGTGCTTAATTTAGGATTACTTATTAGTTTTATAGTAACTATGATGGCTCCGCTGACAGGTGTGTATATTCATAAACTGGCTTCGCTTCTTTTTCTTGTGTTCAGCATACTTCATGTATCGGTTTATGGCAGAAGGATGAACAGAAGAGGCGGGTATTTGATGATAATTCTTGTAATTGCATTTGTAACAGGAATACTTGGTATGATATTGGACCAATTTTCTGTGATACTGGCATTTCATAAAGGAATTTCTATTGTTGCCATGTTCTTTTTGGCTATTCATATATTTCGATTTCATAAGAAGATTTGGTAAATTCTTTTGTAAAAAAGTACTTGAAAAATGGAAAAAAGCCTGGAAAAACTTTGGGTATATTATGAATTGTGGTAGAGTATAAAACGTGATAAAATCTATTTAAAAGAACAATCGTGTTGCAGGGTGGCTTGACCTTCATTTTATTATACATAGAATGGGGGTGGTGCTGATGAAACATTTTGATTTCAAAGATTTAATGTCTTTTGGAATGTTCATTTTATCACTACTGACATTCATTTATTTGATTTGTCACTGATGATATAGAGCATAGAAAAACCACCCCGGAACTTTGGCGAGTGAAGAGGTGGCATTTCTATGTTCATTTTTTATTACTGGTCAACCCACCTTGTGGGCGGTTGTTCTTTTTACATTTATACTATATCATAATTATAAAGAGGATTCAATAGAAACAAAAATACATTTTGCTGATTAGATAAAAAATAAATATAAATGGTAAAAACAACAGAGAGGCGGTACAGCAAACATGAACTATAAAATTGCCTTGCTTTTAAAAAAACATTACCGCAATTTTTGCGAGGAAAAAATCAAAAGTAAACCTGAAAATATGGAACTAGACTATTTTTTATATGATACCCTTGAGGAACTGCTTGATATTTTCAGGAAAATCTACCACCAATATGACGGATTTTATGTAAGTGGACTGATTCCTTATCAGGCAATCCGAACTATGGGAGAAGAAGGCTGTGAGGCGTTAATCGAAGTGGCAAATGTAGATGTTGCAAATACATATCGCATTTTGATACAGCATTTAGTAGGAAAAAATGCAGTGCGCCTCTCCAGGATTGGTATGGATTTCCTGAGATTTGAAAGTGATTTGGAGGAGGTAATTCTCCAGGACAGGTTTGCACAAGTGGTCCATGGATATGAGGGAAGATGGAAAAATTTTAAGACCATTGAAGAAATTGAAGCAGAGGAACAAGCTGTATCAGCATATTACAGAAAGCAGTGTGAGAACAAGGAAATTGACTTGATTATCACCTATTTTTACAGTGCCTGTGAGCAAGTAAAGGAATTTAAAATTCCATGTTATTATGTATATCCGGGAAGCCATGCATTCTGGCAGTCCATGGAAAATCTGAAGAATAACATTGCTTTGCGCAGAATGGAACAGGATAAATCAGCGGTTATCTGTATTGATAAAGAAGAAATGCGGGAAGAGAAAAAGGATAAATTTAGTCAGTTTGAAATAGAACTTTTAAACATTGTCCAGGATTTTAATACCAGACATTTTAATCAGATGATTTTAAAAGACGGGCATCATAATCTGGAATTGTACATGGATTTTGCAGAAATGGAGGCTATTACCAGGGGCTTTACAGAATGTCCTCTTTATAAAATCTTTGTAGAGAAAATAGACTTTTCCGGTTCCGTAGGATATGGTGTTGGAGATAACCTTTATCATGCAAGAATCAATGCTATTAATGCCAGTCGCTATGGGAGAAATGGAGGAAAAAATACAGGTGGGAGTTTCTTCATGGATGAAAAAGGGAATCTTACAGTATTAAAGAATGGAACCGCAGAAAAAACAGTGAAAATTTCGGAAGAGTACATAAGAACCATAGCAAATGAAGTAAGACTTTCCGCAGAAACTATTGTACGGATTATAGGGGTCATGCATTCACTGAATACAGATAAAATTACCTCTCATGATTTGGTATATGGCTTGAATATTTCCCTGAGAAATGCAAATAAGTTCCTTTCTAATATGGAAAAATACCAGTATGCGAAAGTGGTTGGTTATAAGCGGATTGGGAACAAAGGGCGTCCGGTCCGGGTTTATCAGTTAAAGTTGAAATATGATTTTTAGAAATAAGAAAAGGCTGTCCATGGACGGGTGCGAAACCATGGATAGCCTTTTTGGCAAATGCTAAAATACCATCGTTGCAATGGCAATTAATACTCCCTGGGTTACAAAAAGAGCTAAGAAGATGGGTACCACTAATTTCCACCATTTTTCAATCTTAACGCCTGCAATACCACACATAATAGGAGCCATAGCAGTAGGCCAGATGATATTGGAAAGACCATCACCAAACTGGAAGGCAAGTACAGCTACCTGACGGGAAACCCCTACCAGGTCTGCCAGCGGCGCCATAATTGGCATACTGGTCACAGCCTGTCCGGAACCAGATGGAATCAGGAAGTTTAATAAGGTCTGAACAACCAGCATTGCTTCCGAAGCAATCCAGGCCGGGAATTTGGTCAGAGGAATGGAGATGCCGTATACAATGGTGTCAATAATATGACCTGATTGAAGAACCACCAGAATACCTCTGGAAAATCCGATAATCATACAGGCAACAGCAATATCTGTAAAACTGGCAGCCATTTTTTTTGCAATGGTATCAGGTCCCCAGCCCATAATCAGAGCAGAGATAATGCCCATAATTAAAAATACGCCGGACAAATCTTCAAAATACCAGCCTTTTACTTTTACACCCCAGACAATCACAACAATCCCTACAGCAAGTACGCCTAAAACTAATTTTTCACGAATGCCAAAAGGATGCTTTTCTACATCGTCAGGATTCATGGCAAGATGGCTGAAATCATCTCCGTATACATAGCTTTTCGTAGGATCAGCCTGAACTTTTAATGCATAGCGAACCAGCAGAACAGATGCCACTATAATCATAACAGCGTGGCAAATGAGGCGGAATCCCACGCCGGACATAGGCTGAATATCTGCAATAGCCTGTGCCATACCAACAGTAAAAGGATTCATAATTGCTCCACTGTAACCAAGCCCAACACCAAGGGCTACAATTCCAAGTCCAACTAAGGCATCATATCCCATGGCAATGGCAATTCCCACAAAAATAGGAATGAAGGGGAATGCTTCTTCAAAAACGCCGATAGTGGAAGACGCACAGCCAAGAACCAGAATAAAAACAGGTATGATAACTGCCCTTGCTTTTCCTTTTAATATTTTTAAAAGTCCGGCAACAAGACCATTAAAGGCTCCGGTTGAGATAATCAGACCAATAGCGGCATAGGCGATAAATACGAAGAAAATCACATCTCCGCCATTCATCATACCATTGTAAATGGCTTTTATGGTGTCAAAAATTCCAACAGGTGAAGCTTCTACAGTATGATAAGTACCAGGAACAACAACTTCTGTACCGGCTTCATTTACCTGACGGTCAAATTCACCTGCAGGAAGAATCCAGGTGGCAATAGAGCAGATAACAATAATTGCTGTAAGAAGTACAAAAATGTGTGGTAATTTAAATTTTTTCTTTTTTTCAGTATCCATATGTAATCATCCCCCTTAGTCCGCTAATCTGCTTGTTTAATGCTTAATTCATTTTTCCATGCGTCATAAACTCTTTGACGAAAAGTTTCATCATTTAAGATTTTTAATGATAATTCTACCAGGCTGCAGGCACCTTTTTTCATGGCTTCATGAGCTTCCGGCTTTAAAGTGGCATCCCGAAAGGCTCTGGTATGTAAAGCCAAAGGCTCATCTGTAATGGACAGAAGCGCCTGAATAGAAGGGCAGCGGTAGCTGACATTTCCAACATCAGAGGAGCCGGATGCAGGTGGTATATCTTTTACTTTTAATCCGTAACTTTCCATAATAGTGGTAATTTCTTCTTCCATAGGGGCATTTCTTATCATATCTGCAAAGTCAGAAAGACCAAAGCTGAGTTTTACCGTACAGTCTAATGCCATAGCGGCAGCATTGGCACATTTCTTAATCATTTCATCTGCTTTTAGAAGTCTTGCCATGGAGGAGGTGCGGAATTCCATGCGGATTTTACAATAATCCGGAATAATATTCGGAGCCTTGCCACCATCCAGAATAACAGCATTTACATGAATATCCGGTGTGAAACATTCTCTTCTTGCATCAATTAAATCCAGAAATTTTCTTCCGGCAGCCAGGGCGCTTTTTCCATCCCAGGGTGCCATAACAGCATGAGCTGTCTCACCAAAAAATTCCACTACATAGCAGCGAAGACTCAATACATCCATGTCGGCAACACAGAAGCCGCCGGGATTACTGTGCATCATAACTGCCATATCCATCTGGTCAAAAATTCCCTGCTCAGCCATTCCGATTTTTGCACCGTTTTCTTCCTCTGCCGGTGTGCCGATAACATAAATTTTCCCTTGAAATTCATCTTTGAGATGATGCATAGCCAGACCGGAAAGAACGGAGAGAGAGCCATGAAGATTGTGTCCGCATCCATGGCCGATTTCAGGCAGCGCGTCATATTCAGCAAGAAATGCAACAGAAGGTCCGTCACCATTGTCAAACTCCGCGCAAAAAGCAGTATCGTATCCGGCATAAGGATAAGTTACATGAAAACCAGCATGCTCCAGGATTGCTGCCATTTTCCGGCTGGACTCATACTCCTCATAAGGAAGTTCCGGATGTTCTGCCAGATCCTGGCTGAGTTTCACTGCTTCATCCAAATATGCACACACTGCATTTTGAATTTTGTTTTTTAACTCTTCCATCGTTAAAAACTCCTTTCTAAAATAAATGAACAACGTAGTTCTTGAAGAGACTTTAACCTGATAAAACAAAAACAATTAAAGCATACTTAAAGAACTTTTGATGTGATGATAGTATAACATGTCATTATGCTAAAAACAAGAGGGAATATAAGCGAAATTTTGTTTAAAAAGATTTCGCTTTTGGGATGGAACGGAGGATGATTTGGTAAAATATGATTTAAATAATTGAAATAAGAGTAAAATTTGTAATGTTTTGATTCATGTTTTGGATGTGTTGTGCTTTTTAAAATCATAATATGAAAAAAAGTATCATAAATAAACAAAAGTATAGACAACTTTGTTTTGCAATGTTACAATCGCTTTAGCAATTGAGAGATAAAAGAGTGAAAATATACATATTGCACAAAGTGAGGTGGGAAAATGCAAAGTGTTATTTTGAAATTCAGGGAATATTTACCACAATCAAGTTCCACAGAACGGGGGGCTATTGAGTATTTAATGCAAAGACCAGAAGAAGTCGCAACCATGAGTATTCGGGAGTTTTCTAAAAATGCTTTTGCTTCTCCGTCTACGATTACGAGACTCTGCAGGAAATTAGGGTATGCAAAATACAGAGATTTCCAACAAGCGCTTATGTATGAAAATGCTCTGAAAAAAGAAACAATCAGTGAGCAAAACTGTGAAATTCATAGAAGTGATACCATGGAGCAGCTTGTGGACAAGTTGATTTTTAAAAGTATCATGTCTTTGGAAGATACAAAGCGTCTTATTGAACTGGAAGTGTTGGATAAGAGTGTAGAGCTTCTGATGTCATCAAAAAGAATTGCTTTTTTTGGAGTAGGTGCCTCTCAGTTGGTGGCAAAGGATGCCTATTTGAAATTCCTAAGAGTGAATAAGCCATGTATGGTTAGCGAAGATTTTCATGTACAGTTGGTTCAGGCCCGTAATATGACCAGTGAAGATGTAGGAGTTATTATCAGTTATTCCGGTCTGACTTCTGAAATGGTGGAATGTGCGGAGATTATGAAGGATGCAAATGTGCCATTGATTGCCATCACCTGTTTCCATGAATCTCCTTTATCCAGACTGGCGGATTACAACCTTTATGTATCTGCTACGGAATTTGAATTCCGCACCGGAAAGCTAGGTTCCAGAATATCGCAATTGGCAGTTGTTGATATGTTGTATGTAGCCTATGTACAGAAAAATTATGATACATGTATGAATTCATTGAAGAAGACATTCATTGCAAAAACAAAAAATATCAAAGATAAGGAGCGGGGAAACGATGCCGGATTTAAGGAAACTGACAACCGAAAAGCGGAATAGTGCAACTATGAAGCTGGACGAAATGACACCTTATGAAATCATCAGCATTATGAACAGAGAAGATCATAATGTAATTGAGGCCGTTCATCGGGCATTGCCGGATATTGAAACTGCTATTTTGTGGGCAACCGAAAGCTTACGCCATGGAGGCAGGATTATTTATATCGGAGCAGGAACCAGCGGGCGTCTGGGAGTGTTGGATGCTGTAGAATGTCCGCCTACCTTTGGCGTACCATATGATATGGTAGTTGGTCTCATTGCCGGAGGCGCGGAAGCCTTTGTAAAAGCTAAAGAAGGCGCGGAGGACAATCAGGAGCTTGGAAGAGATGATTTGAAGAACATCAATTTGTGCAGCAAGGATATTGTTATCGGTCTGGCTGCAAGTGGAAGAACACCCTATGTTATCGGGGCATTGAGATATGCCAGAGAAGTGGGAAGTAAAAGTGTCTCTATTGCGTGCAATCCAGAAGCGAAAGTATCACAGGAAGCAGACTGTGCGATTGAGTTGATTACCGGGCCGGAAATTTTGACCGGTTCTACCAGATTAAAGGCAGGAACAGCGGAGAAAATGGTCTTAAACATGATTTCTACTGTTAGTATGATTGGAATCGGGAAGGTATATGAGAATTTGATGGTAGATGTTCGCCAGACCAACAGAAAACTGGTGACAAGAGCAGAAAATATTGTAATGGAAGCAGTTGGATGTCAAAGAGAAGAAGCAAAAGCAGCTCTTCAGGAAGCCGGAGGAGAGGCAAAACTGGCGATTACAAAGATGCTTTTGGGGTGCGACATTAAAACTGCAAGAGAATGCCTGGAAAAAGCAGGCGGAAAAGTGAAAACTGCTGTTTCGCAAAGAAAACAAGAAGCAGAAAAATAAGGAGGGTTATTATGAAAGCGAAAAAAATGATGGCACTGTTACTGACAGCAGCAATGGGTATGTCAGCTCTGACCGGATGTGGCGGAGGAAATGGAAAGGAATCAGAGGAAGGAAAAGGAGCGGATAAAAAGGGGAAGGATGTAGTTACCGCACTTCTGCCTCCAGTATCAGCAACGTATCAGGATAAGATAACAGAATACGTAAAGGCATTTAACGAAGAACATCCGGATGTTGAAATTGAAGTTACAACAGCAAGCTGGGAAGATACTACACAGAAGCTGGATGTGCAGGTAAATGCAGGTTCTCCACCAGATATTGCCTTTATTGGTTCAGATGGTGTAACCAAATATCTGGATATGGGAATGGCTGTGGACATTAGTCAGTATTTAAGTGAAGAGCAGATGAAAGATTTCGATGAAAATGTACTGGGATACTTTAAAAACGGAGATGGCTTATACGGGCTTCCTGCATATTGCGAAGTGCAGTGTATTGGTGGAAACCGTGAGTTTTTGGAAAAAGCAGGGATTGACTGGAAATCTGTTCAGCAAAACGGATGGACATATGATGAGTTCCGTGAAGCAATTAAAAAAGGTGTGGTAGAAGAGAACGGAGCAACGAAAACCTATGGATTCCTGTTCGCATGTTCCGGTGTAACAGCAAAAGACTATTTCAGTATTTTTGTGAAAAATGCAGGGTTCCCATCTCCTTTTAATGAGGATTTAAAGTATACATACACAGACCCCAAAATGGTAGACTTCCTGGAAGATTTAAGGGCAATGATTGATGATGGCTCCATGCCAAAAGAACTTGGCGCTATTGATGCAGGAAAACGTTGGAATATGATGCTGACAGGTCAGACCATGATTACCGGAAAAGGTTTATCCTCTTTTGAACGTTCAGCAGCAAATAATAATGAAATGCTGAAAAACGGAGATGCAGATGCAGTGGAAGGCAGTATCCCGGTAGATTACATCGTACTTCCGGTACCTGTTTTTGAGGGTGGTACACAGAATGCATATGGTGCAGTAGACGGTTATATCTGTCTGACAGGTGAAAAGAAGCCAGATGAAGAGCATTTGAAAAATGTGGCAGAAGCTGCTTATTATCTTGCAAGTGCAGAAAGAGCAGCAGAAACCTGCCAGGAATTATACTTGAAACCAATCTGTGAAAGTGGAAGAACCGCTTATGAAGCATTGCCTCCAATTGAAAATAAAAATGAAGACAATACAAAAACAGTGGAATCTCTGACAAAGCAGATTGTTCCTGCAAGACCTGACATTCCGGCAGAATTAGGTGCAAAAGCTATCAAAATTGAAGATGAAGTTATTGTTCCGAAGTTCCAGGGATTGTTAGCAGGAGAAGTTACTCCGGAAGAAATGCATCAGGCAATTGTAGATGCGGCGAAAGAAGTATTTGGCGAAGACGGATACGTAGCTGAATAAAGGTAAGAGGCGGGGACACCATTTGTGTGTCCCCGTAATAGAAAGAAAGGAACTGTCCAATGAAGAAGAAATTAAAAAAAGATACCATGTGGGCATATGTTTTTATTCTAGTCCCGTTGTGTACATTTACAATTTTTACATTATATCCTGTGGTTTCAGCGGCAATTACCAGTTTTCAGGAATATAAACCCATGGGTTCGGAATGGGTTGGGTTGGACAACTATGTTCACACATTAAAAAATGACCTGTTTTATAAAGCGCTGTGGAATACCTTTGTGTATGCAATTATTACAGTTCCGGTATCCATGTTGCTGTCCTTTTCTATATCCATCATGATTCTGCCATATCGTAAAAAGATTCAGACCGTTTTTAAAGCAGCGTATTATCTGCCGGCAATTGCGTCTGGGGTGGCTCTTTCTTTTGTGTGGAAATGGATTTATGACCCAATGTCTACCGGTCTTTTGAACAGTGTTCTTGGCGCTTTCGGCGTTCCCAATCAGAACTGGCTGGGAAGTGGAAAAACAGCTATGGCATCTCTGATTATTATGGCTGTGTTTGCGGGACTTGGTCAAAATGTCATTATCTATACAGCAGCACTTTTGGGAGTAGATTCTACTTATTATGAGGCGGCAGATATTGACGGCGCAACGTTTTGGCAGAAAGTCCGTTATATTGTATGGCCGCTGGTAAAACCTACTACTGTTTTTCTTGCTATTACAGGTGTTATTAATGGACTCCAATCATTCCAAAACGCATATCTGATGACCGGTGGAGGACCAGACAATGCGACTACAATGGCAGGATTGCTGATTTTCAACCGTGCATTCAAATACTTTGAGTATGGTGAAGCATGTGCTCAGGCGCTGTTGCTGGCGGCTATCATTGCGGTATTTTCCATATTCCAGTTCCGGTTAAATTCAGCAGACGTAGAATATTAGAACACGTCTGTGAATTGTCTTGGAAGATGAATTCACAATGGAGGATAAAATGGGATTATTCAGAAATTATTATGGCAAACAAAAGTATAAACAATATACAAGAAATGGGTTAATCGCAATGATATTAATTATTGTAGCGGTGATTACTCTGTTTCCGATTTATTATATGGTGATTTCCTCATTTGGGGCGCCAACAGAAGCGGGGGGAGCAAGTTATTCTCTGATTCCAAAAAGTTTTTCTCTGGATTCTTATAAATTCTTTTTTGAGTACAGTGAGTATTCCTTTCGCTGGATTTTAAATTCTTTCATTGTAGCAGCGGTGGTAACAGTAAGCAATGTATTTTTTGCCAGTCTGGCTGGATATGCTTTTGCAAAACTGCGTTTCCCGGGATGCAGATTCTTTTTCTTCCTGCTGCTTGTAGCAATGATGGTTCCATATCAGGTTACACAGGTGCCGTTATACATTTTGGTAGTGAATGTATTACAGATGCAAGATACCTATCCGGCTCTGATTGCTCCTACCTTAGTAACTTGTTATAACGTTTTTCTGGCAAAACAGTTCTTTACCTCACTGCCGACTTCTATCATTGAGTCTGCAAAAATAGAAGGATGCAGCCAGCCTCAGATTGTATGGAAAATCATTATGCCTTTGTCAAAAACAATTTTGGCTGTTATGGCAATCATGACTTTCCTGGGAGAATGGAATACCTTTTTCTGGCCATTTTTAGTGTGCAATTCAGAGCAAATGCAGACCATTCAGGTTGGGCTGAAGAACTTCAGTTTTGCAAATACCACTTACTTTGCACCCATGATGGCGGGAGCTACGATTTCGGCATTACCTATGTTCATCTTGTTCTTCTCTTTGCAGAGATATTTCCTGGAAGGTGTTACAGTAGGTGCGGTCAAAGGTTGAGGATTTGAAGAATATGGAGCGAAACAAATATCAAATAGGATTAGACGGAGGGGGCACTGGCACACAGGTGTGTGTCAGATGCCCATCTTGTGAAAAAGAAGAATTGTTTGTACTTGGTCCCTTGAATCTCAATGGACAGACAAAAGAAAAGACGCGACAGACTCTGCGGCAGTTACAAGAAGAACTTCATAAGAGACAGCTCTCAGAAGAGGACTGTACAGGCATAGCAATGGGGGCGGCTGGTGTCAGTAACCCGGATACAAAGGAATTTTTGACAGTGCAAATGGAAGAAATGGGATTTTCCTGTCCTGTTTTGGTATACGGTGATCATGAAACTGCATTGGCAGCAGAATTGGAATCCTGTCATGGAGTGATTTTGATTTCTGGAACAGGTTCTATCTGTTATGGAATAGACCGGCAAGGGAATCAGGTAAGAACCGGGGGCTGGGGGCATCTTATAGATGATAGAGGCAGTGGATATGCTATTGCAGTGGATATCCTTTCGTCTGTGGTTCGGGCATGGGATGGAAGAGGAGAGCAGACCATTTTAACAGAGTTGGTGTTTGAACAACTTGGCATCAAGGAGCTTACGGAGTTAATTCACTATATTTATGCACCGGAAAGAAGCAAAAAAGAAATTGCATCTCTGGCAGCTTTGATTGGAAAAGCAGGGGAACAGAAGGATGCAGTAGCGCTTAATATACAGGAGCGGACAGCAGATGCATTGTATGAGATGGTTCAGGCTGTACATAAAAAAATGCCTGCTGAAAAAGAACTGGTACTGGCAGGCAGTGTATTGAAGAATAACCAGAGGATACAGTCTTCTTTGATAGAAAAATTAAATATGGAACATCCACAGTGGAGTATCCGTACAGCGCAGCATAGCGCTGCAACAGGAGCGCTGCGTTTATTAGACAGGACGGAAAGGCAGGAAAGAATATGAAAAAGTATCTGACGATTGATATTGGTGGAACCTTTATTAAATACAGTATTATGGAAGAGAATTACCGGGTTTTAGAAGAAGGTAGTATTCCAACAAAAAAAGAACCGGAATTATTTTTGACTCAGCTTACCACTCTTGCGGTAGAACATAAAGAGAAGGTGGATGGTATTGCTGTGTGTATTGCAGGATTTATTAATCCGCAAACAGGAGAAAATACAGATTTTAGTGTAGGAGAACATTTCAGAGCTTATAATTTGAAAGAAGAATTAGAGCGTATAAGCGGACTTGCAGTAACCATTGAAAATGACAGTAACTGCGCTGCTCTGGGAGAAATGGTGGCAGGAGCAGGCAGAGATTATAAAGATATTTGTTTATTGACGATTGGAACCGGAATCGGAGGCGCTATTGTTATAGATGGACATCTGTGGAGAGGAAGCCACTTTAAGGCAGGTGAAGCTGGGCTTATGCGGCTTGGAGGGGAAAACAGTGAATATGCAGGGGCAACTTCTGTACTGGTAAAGCGTGTATCAAAGGTTGCAGGTAAAACCGTGGATGGTCCCTATGTGTTTGAACATCTTTTGGAACCAGAGATTGCGGCAGTTTACCAGGATTGGCTGGAAAAACTTTCGGCAGTTGTGGGAAATATGGCGATGCTTTTAGATCCACAGGTAGTGCTGATTGGCGGGGGAATCTGCCAGGAGCCACGTTTTATCAGAGATTTGAAAGCAAAGGTATATGAACTTTATCCGCATCTTTTGGAATATACAGAGATTAAAGGGTGCGAAACAGGAAATCAGGCAGGAAGAATCGGAGCGTTAGCATTGCATAAGGAGGAAATGATATGAGACGTGGAGTGAAGATAGTAACCATTGGAGGCGGTTCCAGTTATACACCGGAACTGGTAGATGGATTTTTAAAACGTTATGAAAGTCTTCCGGTCAGAGAACTTTGGCTGGTTGATGTTCCACAAGGAAAAGAAAAAATGGAAATTGTAGCAGGGCTTGCCAGAAGAATGGTAGCAAAGGCAGGGGTTCCCATGGAGATTCATACAACTTTGAATCGCAGAGAGGCTCTGAAAGATGCAGATTTTGTAACTACACAGCTAAGAGTAGGCCAGTTGCAGGCCCGTATTAAAGATGAAAGAATTCCACTTTCTCACGGGATTCTGGGACAGGAAACCAATGGTGCAGGTGGATTGTTTAAAGGAATGCGTACCATTCCGGTAATCATGGATATTTGCAGGGATATGAAAGAATTATGTCCCAAGGCATGGCTTATCAACTTTACCAATCCGGTGGGGATGGTCATGGAAGGGATTAACCGCTATGGGGAGTTTGATAAAATTATTGGTCTTTGCAATGTGCCAATCGGTATGCATAAAGCAATTGCCGAACTTCTAAATCGTCCTTTGGATGAGGTGGATGTGACCTTTGGAGGACTGAATCATATGGTGTTTGCAACGAAAGTTGTGGTAGATGGCAAAGATGTTACAAAAGAAGTTTTAAAACTTTGGGGAGACCAGAGTGTGAAAAATATTAAGGGGGTTGTATGGAACCCGGAATTTATCAAAGAACTTGGGGTATTGCCATGCTCCTATCACCGTTATTATTATATGACCAAAGAATATTTGGAAGAGGCGCTGGAAAAATTTGAAAAACATGAGGTTCGGGCAGAATTTGTCAAAGAGGTAGAGGATAAACTTTTTGCACTTTATCAGGACGAAACCTTGTGTGAGAAACCCAAACTTTTAGAAGAGAGAGGCGGCGCTTATTATAGTGATGCGGCCTGCAGCCTGATTGATTCCATCTATAATGACAGAGGGGATATTCAAGTGGTCAATACTAAAAATAATGGGGCAATTGAAAACTTTGAAGTTGACGAAACCGTAGAAGTAAGCTGTAGAATCACCAAAAACGGCCCTGTTCCAGTAACTGTAGGGAAATTACCAAAAGCTGTAAATGGGCTGATTCAGCAGATTAAATCCTTTGAGCTTGCAGGCAGTGAAGCAGCGGTAACTGGAAGTAAGTCAAAAGCCCTGCTGGCATTGATGATTAATCCTCTGGTCATGTCTCAGAAAACAGCAGAGATTGTTCTGGAAGAATTGCTGGAAGCGCATAAAGAGTATCTTCCACAGTTTTTCCCAAAAGAGGAGAAGGAACATGATTGAATTAACGAAAAAATCTCCACTTCTAAAGCAGGCGTGGGAGCTTTTTGAAATCTTCATTGCAAAAGGAGAACTTTTACAGGAAAGTCTTACAGAAGAAGCTTTTACAGAAAAAGTGTTTTTGAATCAAAATAAACTGTCTTGCATTGGTCTGGCTTCTCCGGGAGGGGAAGGATTTGCTTTTGGATGTACAGACTTTGCTCAGAAAAAGAATTTTATCACGCTGGTGATGGTGAAAGAGGAAGAAAGAAAAAAAGGTATAGGGACAGCCTTGTTAAATACGCTGGAAGAAAAACTTTTAAAAGAGCAGGAAACAGGAGGAGAAGACTGGAATAGTAAATGCGAGATTTCCTTTTTTAATCCCTGTACATTTTCCTGGAAAATACCAGGGAAACAGGCAAATCATCCGAATCTGCCGGGGGTAGATATGACATCAGGAGTCAGTACCTTTTTTGAAAAGGCGGGATATCATGTATTTGCAGTGCAAAACAGTTATTACCTTTCCTTAAAAGACTATGAAAGTTCGGAAATCATTGCAAAGAAAAAACAGGAATTGGAAAAAGAAGGGATTGTCTTTGTTTCTTATGACAATAAAAGTCAGACGGGAATGAAAGAGATGCTGGCATCTTTTCAAAATCCACTTTGGGAAAAAGAAATTCTTTCAGAACCAGGAAAAGAAGAAGGTGGAAGAAATATTCTTGTGCCTGTAAAAGAGGGAAGGGTCTGTGGATTTACAGGTCCTCTGGATGTAGAGAAGAGCGGAAGAGGTTATTTTGCCGGAATCGCGGTGGATGAAGGTGTTCGGGGAAAAGGTGTTGCAAAAGTTTTGTTTTGTGAGCTTTGTACCGGATTAAAGAATGAGGGCGCTTCTTTTATGACTTTATTTACCGGAGAGCAGAATCCAGCCAGAAAGATTTATGAAGCAGCGGGATTTCAAATTGTAAGAAGCTGGGCAGATATGAGAAAAGAATAAAAATTAGGAGGGCATTTCGGAAATGGAAAAAACAATTATGGCCATTGGGGGACATATTGGTGATGCAGAGCTTACCTGTGGCGGTATTCTTGCTACACTGGCGCTGAAAGGATATAAAGTGATTACTGTGGCATTAACAGGTGGGGAAAGGGGGAATCCACCGCATTTAAGCGTGGAGCAGTATCGGGAACAGAAACTAAAAGAGGCAGATGCGTTTGTGAATCATCTTGGAGGGGAGGCTATTGTACTTCCCTATGTGGATGGAGAATTGCCTGATAACCAGGAGGTCAGGTTTCAGGTATGTGATTTGATTCGGAAATATCGTCCCTGTGCATTATTAACACATTGGAAATATAGTATGCATAAAGACCATGAATTGACACACCGTATTGTAAAGGATGCTCAGTTTTTTGCAGGACTTAGAGGGATTGAGAGAGAAGAACCGGCGCATTTTGCCAAAGGACCTTATTATGCTCAGAACTGGGAAGACGCTACAGAATTTAAACCGTATGTGTATATGAAAGTATCAAAGGAAGGTTTTGAACTTTGGAAAAAAGCAATTCAGGAGCATTGGTTTGCTGTGCATAGCAGAGACTTTCACTATATGGAATATTACGAGCATCTTATGCGTTGCAATGGATGTCTTGCCAGATGTGATTATGCGGAGGCATTTATGGTGAATCCAGAAGAAATGAAATTGGTGATAGAAGACTTGTAAGAGGAAGGAAAGTGCAAGATGGTACGAAATGGAATAGACTGTATTGAAAAATATGATGCTTTGTTTCAGGGAAAACGTCTGGGACTGATTACTTCTGTTTCTGGTGTGAACCGGAATCTGAAATCCTCCATTGATATTTTGGCAGAGCAGTACGAAGTCCGGGCTCTTTTTTCACCGGAGCATGGTGTAAGAGGGAATGTGGATGCCGGAGGAATCGTGGCAGATGCAGTAGATGCCTATACAGGGATTCCAGTATATAGTTTATACAGAACAGATTCCAAGAGACTGACAAAAGAAATGCTGGAGCAGGTGGACAGTATTGTGTATGATATTCAGGATATTGGTGTACGGTATTATACCTTTATCTGGACCATGTATTATGCCATGCAGTCTTGTGAAGAGTCGGGGAAAGAACTGATTATTCTGGACCGATTTAATCCTTTGGGTGGAAAAGTAGAAGGAAATGTTCTTCAAAATGGATATGAAAGTTTTATAGGAGCATACCCTGTTTGTATGCGTTACGGATTGACAGTGGGCGAACTGGCAGGAATGATTTATGAAGAACAGAACTATCATTTCCCCATTTCTGTAGTAAAGATAGAAGGATGGAATCATGACATGCTGTTTCCAGAGACAGGAAACATTTGGGTTATGCCAAGTATGGGGATACCAAGATTTGAAACAGCACTTGTTTATACTGGAACCTGCCTGTTTGAAGGAACGAATCTTTCAGAAGGAAGAGGCACTACTGCACCCTTTGAAATCATTGGCGCCCCTTATGTGGATGCATATCGGTTCAGTCAGCATATGAACAGTAAAAATCTTCCAGGGGTTTTGTTCAGGCCTGTGTATTTTACCCCATCTGCGTCTAAGCATGCTCAGGAAGCATGTGAGGGAATACAGATTCATGTGACCGATTACAGGAGTTATGAGGCAGCGGCAACGGGATTGATTTTACTAAAAGCATTTCAAGAATGTTACCCAAAAGATTTTTCATTTTTACCTCCATTTAGAGAAGGAGGCAGAAGAAGTGTGGAACTTCTTTTTGGAAGCAACAAGATTATGGAACCTGCAGAAAATATACTGGAATTGTTGGGAGCTTATGAAAAAGACAGTCAGGAATTTCAGAAAAGAAAAACTGCTTATCATCTTTATGATTAAAAGGAGAAACAAGAGTGAGCATAGAGAAACAACTAGAGCAGATGACACTTAGAGAAAAAATAGGACAGTTATTTACGATTGGGTTTCCGTCCAGGTGGCCCTCTGAGGAATTTGTCCAGATGGTAAAAGAATATAAAGTTGGAAATGTGATTTTGTTTTCTCACAATGTGGGTTCCAGGGAGGAACTTGGGAAGTTAAACAGCTATCTGATTCAGTTGATAGAAAGAGAAACGGGACATATTCCATTTATTACCATTGATGAAGAAGGTGGTGTGGTTTCCCGTCTGCCAAAAGATATGGCAGTACTTCCTTCGGCTATGGCTCAGGCACATTGTAAGGAAAGAATTGAAGAGGGATCCCGGATTGTTGGGGAAGAATTAAAAGCTCTTGGAATTAATTTTAATCTGGCTCCGGTTTTGGACATTAATACAAATCGAAAGAATCCGGTTATTGGAATCCGTAGTTTTGGGGAAAATGCCGATACTGTGACAGAATGTGCAAAGTGTGCAGTCAGAGGGTATACAAAGGCTGGTATTCTTTGTTCCGGAAAGCATTTTCCGGGACATGGGGATACAGATACAGATTCGCATCTTGCATTGCCGCTGCTAGAAAAGAGTATGGAAGAGCTGGAAAAAGAAGAATTGAAACCATTTGAGGATTTAATCCACGCTGGTATTCCGGCAATTACGATTTCACATATGCTGGTTCCGGCTATGGCAGGAGGAAAAGTTCCATGTACTATGTCCTATGAGGCGGTTACTGGATATCTAAGGGAAAAAATGCAGTACAAAGGTTTGATTATTTCAGACTGCATGGAAATGGATGCAATTAAAGAATTCTTTGGTACAGCAACTGGATGTGTAGAGGCAGTGAAGGCAGGAATAGAATTACTGTTCGTTTCTCATACGGTATCTATTGCTAAAGAAGCAATGGATGCAGTGGAAAAAGCAGTGCTTGACGGTTCTGTTAAAATGGAAATTGTAGATAAAGCGGTACAGCATATTTTAGAAATAAAAGAAGCGCTTGGACCAACAACTGTAGAGATAGAAAACACAGGCGCTGAATCACAAAAGAAGTTCATGCAGGAGTTTTTGAAAGAAGCGCTGGAGAATCAAAATACAGGAGAATTTGTTCTTGGAGAAATGCCGCTTTTTATTTCTTCTGTTCCAACAGGCTTTAGCAGAGTATCAGAGGTGGTTTCTGAAGGCTGGAGTTTTTCTAAGGAGATGCAGGAAACCTTTGGAGGAATGGCAGAACTGTTTGACAGCAGAGACGGAGAAAGCAGAATCAGAGAATTATGCCAGAAAGCAGAAGGCGCTACGGCGGTAGTTTTTGCAACTTGTAATGCGAATTTGGATCCATGGCAGCAAGAACTTCTTGCTGAACTTTCTGGATGTAACAGCCACATGGCACAGATTGCCTTAAACAGTCCCTATGATTTGGAATATGGGAAACATATCAGCTTTCAAATGGCATTGTATGAATATTCCAGACGGGCAGTTGCAAGTGTAAAAAAATATTTTCAAAAGTAAAAGGATTGAAAAACGCTCTCCTTTCGTTTATAATACAAGTTAGACTGTGATATTTATTGCAGACAAGAAAATGGAAAAAATACAAAAGGCAGGTAAGATACATGGCATTATTACAGGAATGGAGAGAGATTGCATATTCTCAGCAGACAGACAGAGCACAGCTTCAGAAATTCTGGACAGACTACTTTATGATTGAGAAAGGAATTTATGAGAAACTTCTCAGCAATCCAAAGGAAGTAGTAAAAGGAACTGTAAAAGAACTGGCAGAGAAATACGAAGTAGAAGTATTGACTATGGTAGGTTTCCTGGATGGTATCAATGACAGCTTAAAAGTTCCAAACCCAATCGAGGAAATGGATGAAAATACAGAAGTAAATCTGGGCTATGACCTGGAAACTCTGTACAAGAACATGGTAGATGCAAAGGCAGACTGGCTCTATGAACTGCCACAGTGGAACAGCATTTTCTCTGAAGAAAAGAGAAAAGAACTGTACAAGGAGCAGAAAAAATCAGGAACAGTTGTAAAAGGACCTAAGATTGGACGTAATGATCCTTGTCCATGCGGAAGCGGCAAAAAATACAAACACTGCTGTGGAAGAAAATAATTTTCAGAACAAAACAGAATCTGGCAGAACCTTCTCATAAGACATGAACTGTACTGTGAGAAGGTTTTTTGTATTTTTGTTTCTGGCGGTTTTTAGACAGGAGGAATTATGGCAGAGAAAATAATGATTTTTTTAGGGCTTTTAAGCCTTGGGTATTTTGCGGGAATTGTTGCCTATGCAGGTTGGTCATCTAAATTTCCGGTATTCTGGGCAGCGCTTGGACTTTGCTTCCTGGCAGCAGCCTGGGCATTTCACAGACATATTCAGCTTCCCAAAGGGCTGAAAATTGCGGGTATGCTATGCATAGGCTGTGGGGTGGCGCTGTTTCTTCTGGTAGAAGGGCTGATTGTAAGCGCTATGCTTCAGAAGCCAGAGAGGGGGCTTGATTACATAGTAGTTCTTGGGGCGCAGGTAAAAGGAAACCGCCCAAGTCTGGCACTTTCTCACCGGATTCAGAAGGCAGCCGAATATTTGAAGAAAAATCCGGAAACAAAAGCTATTCTTTCAGGTGGAAAAGGTACAGGGGAGGACATATCAGAAGCCCGATGCATGAGACAGGAGCTGGAAAAACTGGGCATTGCCAGAGAACGGCTTATAGAAGAAAAACGTTCCACCAGTACCCAGGAGAACATTGCCTATTCCTATGCATTGCTGCAGGCGGACAGCCGAAAAGAAGCAGAGCAAAAGAAAATAAAGACAGGGATTGTTACGAACAATTTTCATATTTACCGCAGCACAGCCATTGCCAGAAAGAAGATGGACTGTCAGATTCAGGGAATTCCGGCAAAGAGTAACAAGTTCCTTCAAATGAACTATCTGATACGGGAATTCTTCGGTGTGGTGAAGGATAAACTGGCGGGAAATCTGTGAAGTTAGTGGTTGACAAATCCTTTTAACAAGCTATAATATGGACATATAGAAAACACGTTGACGAGAAGAGTAAAATGTGGAAAGTCCCAGAGAGGAGCACAGATGCTGGAAGTGTTCTGTCAAAGAAACATTTGAAAACTACCTCTGAGTGGCCCCAATCCGGTCCGGTGATTCCGTTATCATCAAATGAAGTGGTTACCAAAGCAAATGCTTTGAACAAAAAGGGTGGAACCGCGGGTAACATGTAAATATGCCCGTCCCTTGCAGTCTGGAAACGACTGCAGGGGACGGGCTTTTTGGTTTTATAAAAGGGATGCGTACCTCTGCAGGACTTAAGAAAGGAGAAGAAACATGATCATTACTTTAAAAGACGGATTAAAAAAAGAATATGCAGAAGCAAAATCTGTATATGAGATTGCCCTGGATATCAGCGAAGGGCTGGCACGGGCAGCATGTGCGGGAGAAATTAACGGAGAAGTGGTAGATTTAAGAACCGTAGTGGACAAGGATTGTGAACTGAACATTCTCACAGCCAATGATGAGAAAGGTCTGGCAGCTCTTCGCCATACTACTTCCCATGTACTGGCAGAAGCAGTGAAAAATCTGTATCCAGATGCAAAACTTGCAATCGGACCTTCCATTGATACTGGATTCTACTATGATTTTGATCACGAATCCTTCAGCAGAGAAGAGTTAGATGCACTGGAAAAAGAAATGAAAAAAATCATCAAAAAAGGTGCAAAAATTGAGCGTTATACACTTCCAAGAGCAGAAGCGATTAAATTCATGGAAGAAAAAGGCGAGTCTTACAAAGTAGAATTGATTCAGGATCTTCCGGAAGATGCAGAAATTTCTTTCTATTCCCAGGGAGATTTTGTAGACCTGTGTGCAGGTCCTCACCTGATGAGTACAAAAAATATCAAAGCGTTTAAGCTGATTTCTTCTTCAGGTGCTTACTGGAGAGGAAATGAGAAGAATAAGATGTTCTCCCGTATTTACGGAACAGCATTTGGAAAGAAAGATGAGTTAAATGTATATCTGGAACAGTTGGAGGAAGCAAAAAAACGTGACCACAACAAACTGGGAAGAGAGATGGAGCTGTTTACAACGGTAGATGTAATCGGACAGGGACTTCCACTTATCATGCCAAAAGGTGTGATTATGATGAAAGAACTCCAGAGATGGATTGAAGACCTGGAGGATAATGAATGGGGCTATGTGCGTACAAAAACACCGCTTATGGCAAAGAGTGATCTGTATAAGATCTCTGGACACTGGGATCATTATAAAGACGGAATGTTTGTACTGGGAGATGAAGAAAAGGATAAGGAAGTGTTTGCGCTGCGTCCTATGACCTGCCCATTCCAGTATTATGTATACAAAGCAAGCCAGCATTCTTACAGAGAGCTGCCTATCCGCTATGGTGAGACTTCTACTTTGTTCAGAAATGAAGATTCCGGTGAAATGCATGGTCTGACACGTGTACGTCAGTTTACTATTTCAGAAGGACATCTGATTGTGCGTCCTGACCAGATGGTAGAAGAGTTCAAGGGCTGTCTGGCTCTGGCAAAACATTGTCTTGAAACTCTGGGCGTAGAGGAAGATGTTACTTACCATCTGTCAAAATGGGATCCGGAAAACAAAGAAAAATATATTGGAGAACCGGAAGTCTGGGAAGAAACAGAAGGACATATCAGAAACGTTCTGACAGAGCTTGGTATTCCGTTTGTGGAGGATGTGGGAGAAGCTGCATTCTACGGACCAAAGGTTGATATCAATGCCAAGAATGTATATGGAAAAGAAGATACTATGATTACCATTCAGTGGGATGCACTTCTTGCAGAGCAGTTTGATATGTACTTCATTGATGAAAAAGGGGAGAAAGTCCGCCCATATATTATCCACAGAACTTCTATCGGATGCTACGAAAGAACACTGGCATGGCTGACAGAAAAATATGCAGGTATGTTCCCAACATGGCTTTGTCCGGAACAGGTACGTGTACTTCCGATTTCTGAAAAATACACAGACTATGCAGAAAAAGTGCAGAAAGAATTAAAGGCAAATGGAATCCGCTCCAGCGTTGACGGACGTTCTGAAAAGATTGGATATAAGATTCGTGAAGCACGTCTTGCCAAAGTTCCTTATATGCTGGTAGTAGGTGCGAAAGAGGAAGAAGACCAGGTTGTTTCTGTGAGAAGCCGTTACTTAGGAGATGAAGGACAGAAACCGCTGGATGAATTTGTAAATGCAATCTGCAAGGAAATCCGTACAAAAGAAATCCGGAAAATCGAAGTAGATGCACAGGGAAAGAAAATAGAAAATTAAAAAATTAAGAATTTTGGAATAAACTTGGAAAATGGAGAGATACTATCACTGATAAAATATGAATTCAGGAGGTAGAATGATGCCAGCATTAAGTTGTACAGCAAAAACATGTGTGTATAATAAAAACGAGTATTGTTCCAAGGGAGATATTCTGGTGGACGGAGATACCGCCCAGACAGCAGATGAAACCTGTTGCAGAAGTTTCGTAGAGAAAAAAGGAAGTGCAAAAAACAGCGTAGACACAGGATGCGGATGTAAGACCATTGCCGTAGACTGCAAAGCCTGTGAATGTACCTTTAATAAGCAGGAAAAGTGCCATGCAGATAAAATTACTATTACAGGTACAAGCGCCTGCAAGTGTGACGAGACTTGCTGCGGCAGCTTTCAAAGACAGTAAAAAAAGAACAACAGGAGCGGGAGAAAATCCCGGCTTCTGTTGTTCTTTTTTACTGCTTAAACACTAATCCATCCCATGGCTTCCGATACTGCAAAAATCAGAACCAGTACCAGGCATACAGGTGCGATCCATTTCAACATAATCGTATAGAACTTTTTCATTTTAAAGGAACCATTCAATTCTACTTCATCGGAAACCGTCTTAGGACCTACAAAGTGACCAATACAGATACAGGTCAGGATTGCTACAATAGGCATCAGAACACTGTTGCTGATAAAGTCAAAGAAGTCCAGAAGTCCCAGTCCCAGAATCTTGATAAAGCCAAGCGGCCCAAAACCAAGAGAAACAATAGCGCCCAGAATTAAAACATAAACCGTAATGATTACAGTTGCTTTTTTGCGGCTCCAGCCCAATTTATCCCGGATAATAGAAACATTAGTTTCCATCAGGGAAATGGAAGAGGTCAGGGCTGCAAATAATACCAATAAGAAGAATACAGCGCCAATTACACCGCCAAGAGTCATATCGTTAAACACTTTTGGAAGGGTAATAAACATTAAGGAAGGTCCTTTTCCAAGGGCTGCTTCGTCTCCGCCGGAGAATACGAATACAGACGGAACAATCAGAAGACCAGCCAGGAAAGCAATAGCAGTATCGAAAATCTCAATCTGGCGTACAGAAGTTTCCAGATGACTGTCTTTCTTCATATAAGAACCATATGTAATCATAATACCCATGGCAAGTGACATGGAGTAGAACAACTGTCCCATGGCAGCCAATACGGTTGTGGCAGAAAATTTAGAAAAATCAGGAAGCAGATAATACTTCACGCCTTCAGCAGCTCCCGGTCTGGTAACGCAGAAGATGCAGATTCCAACGATTAATACTACCAGCAGCGGCATCATGAAACGGCTTGCCCGTTCAATCCCTTTTTCTACGCCAAAGATTACAATGACGGAAGTCAGCAGAATGAAAACTGCAAACCAGATTATAGGGGAAACGGATTCACTGGTAAAGCCTGTGAAAAAATCGTCTCCGGCTGCAGCGCTTACCTGTCCGGTTACGAATGTGACCAGATATTTGATAACCCATCCACCGATGACGCAGTAGTAAGGGGTAATAATAAATGGAACTACGCAGGCCAGAACGCCTACAAATCCAAAACGCTTATCCAGCTTTTTAAAAGCGCCGATAGCGCTGACGCCGGTTTTTCGCCCAATAGCAATTTCTGTAATCATCAGAGTAAAACCAAAAGTAACAGCCAGTATTAAGTACACCAGCAGAAAAATGCCCCCGCCATATTTTGCTGCCAGATATGGAAATCTCCAGAGATTTCCAAGACCTACTGCAGAGCCGGCAGCAGCAAGGACAAAGCCCATCTTGCTTGAAAATGTTCCTCGTTTTTTGTCCATAACAATCTCCTTCTATGATGAATTTATTAGTTTCCCGTTTTGGAGTGATATAATATTAACGTCCAAAACAGGATGCTTAGGATTCATTATGCCATTGAATATAAGAAAAAACAAGATTTTTCTTTACAAAAATAAAGAAAATATAAAAATTCTTAAATTACTTGACGTAAGAACGGGAATATGCTATAGTATCAAGGTCTGAAGAAAAAGAAAGCAGAGTATCCACTCTCACCTTAGCACAATAGCGTGACTAATGGTTTATATGTAAATAATGAGGCGCAAAGCGTTTTTTTATGGGATAACAGGTGGATAGTATTGCAGATTCTGCACAGACTATTCACTTTTTTCTTTCTTTCTTCTTTAAACGATTGGGATGGCTTGAGGGCCTGGAACAAGTGGTTATCAATATTATGGAGGTGCACTACTATTAGCGATTTAATGATCAACGAACAAATCAGAGACAGAGAAGTACGTCTTATTGGCGCAAACGGGGAACAGCTTGGAATCATGTCCGCCAGAGATGCGCAGAAACATGCAATGGAAGCAGGCTTGGATCTTGTAAAGATTGCTCCTACAGCAAAGCCGCCGGTTTGTAAAATAATTGACTATGGCAAGTATAAGTACGAATTAGCCAGAAAAGAAAAAGAAGCTAAAAAGAAACAGAAAACCATAGAAATTAAAGAAGTGCGTTTATCCCCAAATATTGAGGAAAACGATTTGAACACAAAGGTCAACAACGCCAGAAAGTTCCTTACAAAAGGAAATAAAGTCAAAGTCACCCTGCGTTTCAGGGGCAGAGAAATGGCACATATGCAGAGCAGCAAACATATCCTGGATAAGTTCGCTGAGATTCTGTCCGACATTGCGGTTGTGGAAAAAGCACCGAAGGTAGAAGGCAGAAGCATGACTATGTTTTTGACAGAAAAACGTTAATAAGAAAAAGAGTTTAAGGAGGACATAAACATGCCAAAAATGAAAACAACAAAAGCCGCTGCAAAGCGCTTCAAAACAACAGGAACAGGTAAATTAAAAAGAAATAAAGCCTACAAAAGCCATATCTTAACAAAGAAATCTCAGAAGAGAAAGAGAAATCTTAGAAAAGCAGCTATGACAGACGCAACAAACGTAAAGAGCATCAAGAAAATTTTACCTTACATGTAATTTGCTTGTAGGTAAAGGTGAAAGTCACAGAATTGTAATTATAGGAGGAAATTAAGAATGGCAAGAATTAAAGGCGGTTTAAACGCTAAGAAAAAACACAATAGAGTATTAAAAATGGCAAAGGGCTACAGAGGCGCTCGTTCTAAACAGTACAGAGTAGCAAAACAGTCTGTAATGAGAGCTCTTACAAGCCAGTATGCAGGCAGAAAACAGAGAAAACGTCAGTTCAGACAGCTTTGGATTGCTCGTATCAATGCTGCTGCAAGAATGAACGGTTTATCCTACAGCAAATTCATGTACGGATTAAAACTGGCTAACGTTGACCTGAACAGAAAAGTATTAGCTGACATGGCAATCAACGATGCACAGGGATTCGCTACATTAGCAGAACTGGCAAAATCTAAATTAGCTTAATGAAATTTTGAGAAAGAGGCTATCAAATTAAAAGATAGTCTCTTTTTTTGTTGAAATTTTCGTCGAAAACCAGTATAATTGTTTATTTATAAACAACAGAAAGGGGTAGCGTTATTATGAGTGTATATGCCATTTATTTTAGCCCTACAAGAAATACAGAAAAAATTGTAAAGATACTGGCCAAAGAATTTGGAAATTATGGGGAAATTGATTTAAGTAAGCAAAGCTCAGGAGAAAATGTAAGAGCGTTTAAAGAAGAGGATATTTGTATTTTCGGTGTTCCTTCCTATGGAGGCAGGGTACCAGAGCCGGCTTTGGAGCGTATGAAGAAAATGAAAGGGAATCAGGCTACAGCTATCTTGGTTGCAGTATATGGAAACCGAGCATATGAGGATACGCTTTTAGAATTAAAGGAACAAGTAGAAAAATGTGGTTTCTTTGTGACGGGAGCAGTATCAGCAGTAGCAGAACACTCTATTATGCATCAGTTTGCAACAAAAAGACCGGATAAAAAAGATAGACAGGAATTAAAACAGTTTGCAATAAAGCTTGTGGAAAAAATTAGGACAGGACACGAAAAAGAAGGAAGTACGGTACCTGGTAAGAAACCCTACCGTAGCTATAAAGGAGTACCGCTGAAACCAAAGGCAAGTAAGCAGTGTACAGAATGTGGACTTTGTGCACGTCTCTGTCCCGTAGGGGCTATTTCTGCTCAGGAGCTTCGGAAAACAGACAAGAGCAAATGTATTTCCTGTATGCGGTGTGTAGAGAACTGTCCTGTAAAGGCCAGGAAAGTTAGTAAACTAAAAGTCAAACTGGCATCACTAAAAATGAAAAAAGCGTGTGCAGATAGAAAAGAAAATCAGTTATTCTTATAAGAAAAATGAATTAGAACAGTCATGGTAAATGTGGATACCCATATCCAGAAAATACCATGACTTTTTCTTTTTAATATGGGAAAATAAACTTGCCAAAATAAGTACAATATGTTATTTTATTAGGGCATGTCAATTATTTAACGAAGAAAAGTGGAGGAAGACAGGGTATGTGGAAAAAGAAAACAAGTAAATTTCCCGGCGGAATTCATCCCACAGATGGTTATGATAAACTCATGACCATGAACCTGCCTGTTCAGGAATATTGGCCAAAGACTGTGACTATTTTATCAGAACAGTCTTTTGGAGGAACATGCAGACTTTTGGTCAAACCCAAAGATAAGGTAAAAGCAGGGGATTTGATCGGAACTGCAGAAGCCTTTATGGCAGCGCCTCTTCACGCAAGTGTAACAGGAGAAGTCCTGGAGGTGAAGGAAGTGATGAATCAGGGAAGAAAGATTTTGGCCTGTATTGTAGAGAGAGACCAAAACCAGGAATCTGCTGATACTAAGAAAGCCTATGAAACAGAGCTTGTGAACATGGACGAGATTTCCAGAGAAGAGATTCTGGCAGCTATCCGGGATGGCGGTCTTACCGGCATGGGGGGAGCGGGATTTCCGACTCATAAGAAATATGAGACAGATAAGGAAATTACTACACTGCTGATTAATGGCGTGGAATGCGAACCGTTTCTTACCTGCGATTACAGATTAATGATGGAGCAGAGTTTTGCACTGCTAAACGGTGTGGCATTACTGTTTAAAGCATCCGGTGCAAAAGAGGCTGTCATTTGCATTGAAGATAATAAACCGGAGGCTATCCGTACCTTGAAGGAATTGCTGACACAGGCAGGAACGATGCCGGATAAAAAAGGTTTTGCAAATATCCGGGTGGAAGAACTGCCTACCCAATATCCCCAGGGAGGAGAGCGCCAGCTCATTCAGGCGGTTGTAAAAAAAGAAGTACCGGCAGGGGGGCTTCCGGCGGACGTAGGAGTGATTGTTTCTAACATTGGAACAGCCAAAGCCGCAGCCGACATGATACTGGGAGGAATTCCTCTGATTAGGAGAAATGTTACGGTAACAGGCTGTGTAAAACAACCTGGTAATTATCTGGTTCCCATTGGAACCTCTGCAAAGGAATTAGTAGAGCTTTGCGGTGGCGTTACTGTGAAAGAGAATAGGATTATTGCAGGAGGACCTATGACAGGACCTTGTGTGGCTTCTGACTGGAATGGAGAAGAAGAGTTATTTTATGTGACAAAAAACACTTCCGGCATTCTGGTACTGCCAGACAGCAAACAGGAGGAACAGCCCTGTATCCGCTGCTCAGGCTGCGCAAATGTGTGTCCGGCAGGATTGGTGCCTTATCAGATTGAATACGCTTTTTTAGAGGAAGATTATGATTTGTGCGAACAGCTTCATGCCAGTGAATGTATTGCCTGTGGATGCTGCTCTTATATCTGTCCGGCAAAAAGAGAACTTTCTGTGCGGACCAGAATGGCAAGAGACATGGTGAAACAGAGAATGCGTGAAAGGGCGGTGAAGAAAGCATGAGTCAGACAAGAGTGATTAACGGACCTCATATTCGTACAGAGCGGACAACCAGAAACGTCATGATGAATGTGTCCATTTCCCTGGTTCCGGCTCTTCTTGGCGCGATTTACTTTTTTGGTATCAGGGCTTTATATCTGGCAGGGCTTTCCATTACGGTATGTGTTCTTACAGAATTTTTCTGGCAGAAATTAACGAAAAAACAGGTAACAGCAGGAGATTTCAGTGCTGTGGTTACCGGACTTTTGCTGGTACTGAACATGCCGATTACAGTTCCCATATGGACCCTGGTGGCAGCAGATGTATTCAGTATTCTGGTTGTAAAGCAGATGTTTGGTGGAATCGGAAATAACTTTGTCAATCCGGCATTGATGGGAAGACTTTTAACCATGGTTGCATGGCCGGGTGCGGTGATGCAGTATGTTGCTCCAAGAACTTTAGAAACAGACGCTGTATCTGCGGCAACGGTTTTAGGTGCGGTGAAAATAGGCGGAGAGCAGGGCTACAGCTACCTGCAGATGTTTTTAGGAGAGACACCGGGAGCCATGGGTGAGACCAGCAAACTGTTGTTGCTGGCCGGCTTTGCATATATGTGCTATAAGGGGATTGTCAATGCAGAAGCATGTCTTACCTATATTGGAACTGTGGTAGTGCTGACCTTTGTTTTTGGCCCGGAAGGACTTTTTACAGGTGATATTCTCCTGAATCTTTTCGGAGGCGGACTGATCATGGGAGGATGCTATATGTTATCTGACTATGCCTTTGTGTCCAGAAGAGGAAAACTTCTGTATGCAGTGACAGCAGGTGTGATTACTGCGGCAATCCGTATTTTCAGTGTTTATCCGGAGGGAATCTGCTTTGGTATTTTAACAGCAAACTGTATGGCAGGAATGCTGTCCCTGGTGTATCAAAAGCATGTATATGGAATTTCAGAAAAAAGAGGCTTAAATTGGAGGAAGAATAGATGAAAAATAAAAATGTAAGAGGGCTTCTTGCCCTGGTTGTGGTGACAGCTCTTTCTTTTGGAGTGATTTTAGGCTCAAAGGCACTGGCGCAGGATACAGGAGCAGGAGATGCGTCTAAAGAAGCGAAGGTTCTGGAAGAACTGGATACGAAAGGCGCTGAGAACATTCAGAAAGCGGTAAAAACAGACAAAGGTTATGTGGTTACTGTGAAGAAAAAAGGCTATGCCAGCGATATTGTCATGAATGTTTCTTTTGATGAAAAAGGAGAAACCGTGACAAAAGTAGAAGTCACAGAACAGAATGAAACAGAAGGTCTGGGCGCTAAGATTGCAGATGCAGAATTTTTAAGCCAGTTTGAAGGTGTAAAAGCTCCGGTGGTTCTGCCTGGCATGAAGCTGGAGGGCGACAGCCAGGAAGAAAACAGCACAGAGGAATTAAAGGACGCTGTTTTTGCAGACGGAACTTATGAAGCAAAAGGCGAACCAATGGATGGTTATACAGACCAGGTGAACATGACTGTAAAAGACGGAAAGATTACGGAAGTGGTATGGGAATCCGTAGGAGAAGATGGAAGCAAGAAAAGCGTGCTGTCTGAAAATGGAGAATATGTCATGACAGAAGACGGTCCAACCTGGAAGGAACAGGCGGAAGCTATGGCAGCAGCCTTAGTAGAGAATCAGTCACTGGATTTTGCAAAGCTGGATGAGCAGGGAAAAACCGATGCAGTATCGGGCGTGAGCATTTCTGTAGGCGGATTTGTAGACTTGGCTCAGCAGTGTATGAAGGAAGCTGCAGGCATTACAGAAACACCGGTTTTACAGGATGGAACCTATGAAGCAAAAGGTGAGCCGACAGATGGCTATACAGACCAGGTGAACATGACCGTAAAAGACGGAAAAATTACCGAAGTGGTATGGGAGTCTGTAGGAGAAGACGGAAGCAAGAAAAGTGTACTGTCTGAAAATGGAGAGTATGTGATGACAGAAAACGGTCCAACCTGGAAGGAACAGGCAGAAGCTATGGCAGCAGCTTTGGTAGAGAATCAGTCCTTAGACTTTGCGAAACTCAATGAGCAGGGCAAAACAGATGCAGTATCCGGTGTGAGCATTTCTGTAGGCGGATTTGTAGATTTGGCACAGCAGTGTCTGAACCAGGCTGCCGGAATCGAAGAAACAGAAGAGCAGGAAGCAGAAACTCCTGCAGAAGGAACACAGGTAGATGCAGTGTCCGGCGCTACCATTTCTTCCACAGCGGCAGTAACAGGAATCAATGATGCTTATGCATTTTTGCAGACAGTGAAATAAGAAAAGCGGAGGATACGATATGAAGTTAAAATATCCGGCAGAAGCATTTGCTTTTGGAATCGTGCTGTTTTCTGCGGGAATGAAAGAGGCCTTTGCAGCAGGAATTTTGGTGCTTCTAACCACAGTTTTTGCAGAAGTTCTGAGGAATCTGTTAAAAGACTGGGTTCCTAAATGGAGTCTGTATTTATGTGTATGCATAGGGACCGTAGCTGTGTGCGCTTCTGTATTCCTGGTTGGATTTACTACTCTTGGAATTCCGGTTGACAATACAGGAATGTGGATTATGACCTGTATTTTGGGACTTTTTGTGGTGAAACATGTGCTTACAGGAGACATTGACGGAGAATATGGAGAGCTTTTCTGGGAATGTGCCATTGCCTGGGGATTCTGGGTTCTTCTGGCAGTTGCAAGAGAATTTTTCGGCGCGGGAACTATTTTCGGCAACAGCATTTATCAGGGCGAATTCCAGTCTAAGATTTTCCAGGACACCATGTTTGGCTTCCTTACTGCAGGTATGACACTTGCCTTTACCAATGGAGTTCTGAAGAAAAAAAGCGCCAATACACACAGCCTTCTTCTGGTAATTCCTCTGGCAGTGTTTATGCGTCCCTTTACCATGGAAAGTTTTGGAGCCCTTTTAGGACAGATTTGGACCATTGCAGTCCCGGTTATCTTATTCATGTCCGTGAAGGTAACTTTGAAATTTGCGCGAACCAGCAGGGCGTATAAAGGCCTTCCGGTGGAAATGCTGGCAATGGGATTTATTTATATGATTTTGAGTATTTATTAAAAGATAGAAAAACGGTGCAGACTTGTGAATGTTATCCATAAGTCTGTACCGTTCTTTTTAACTTCAAATTTTTTATTCTTCCACAGCCTGCATCTTAATCTCTTCTTCAAACCCATCGCTATAGTGCATCTCATAATCATCCGTAATAAACACAGCCTGGACATCTGGCAGACTGTTTACAAGATCCATTCCCTTCTCAAGTCCAAGAGCAAAGCAGGAGGTGCTAAGACCGTCTCCATCTACGGATTTATCTGAAATAATGGTTACAGAGACTAAATGATTGTCATAGGGCATTCCCGTAGCAGGATTTAAAATATGGTGATAAAAGGTTCCGTCCTGCTCAAAATACCGCTCATAAATTCCGGAAGATACCACAGATTTATCCGTAATATCCATGACTGCAATGGTTTCGCTGCGATCTGCAAAGGGTTTCTGGATACCAATGCGGAAGGGACTGCCATCCGGTTTATTTCCCACGCAAAGTACGTTTCCGCCCAGGTTAATAGTGGCGCTCTTTACTCCATGTTCCAGAAGAAAGTCTTTGATTCTGTCAGCAATATAGCCCTTGGCAATGGCGCCAAGATCCAGCATCATGCCTTCTTTGGCAAAGGTCACCTGCTCCTTTGCAACCTGTACATCCTGATAATTTACCAGAGGAAGGGCAGCGTCCAGTTCTTCTTGTGTGGGGACTTTTTTCTGTTCGGAAGTGAAATCCCACAGAGAGGATACAGGACCTATGGTAATGTCAAAGGCGCCTTTGGAAAGCTCACCGTATTCCAGACCTTTGGAAATAAGTTCTGCGGTTTCGGAAGAAACGGTATAGGCGTGTTCCTGTAGGGGAAGCGTGCCATGATTTAGCTGATAAAGCTCACTGGTTTCCAGAGTGCGGCTGAAAAGCTGTTCATAATCATCACATAGGTCCATAGCTTCCTGAAGCAGTTTTTCATCTTTGGAATCATAGAGGGTGAGAGTAACTACGGTATTTAATTTAAAAGCAGTGGCAGAAAGCGGCTCCTGCTTTTTTTCTTTTTTCTGATACAGGGCTGCAAATATCAGAAGCACTGTTATGCCAAGAAAACAGCAGATACCAATAAATTTTTTTCTCTGTGTCATAAAAGCTCCTTATGAAATCAATCTTTTTATCTTTCCCATTGTAAAATGACAATATCTCTGTGTCAAGATTCATATGATAGAATCAACGAAGAAAATGAGGCGCAACATGAAAAAAGGGATTTTGGTATTGGGACTGATGATTGCTGCTGTTGGGATGTTTTTTCAGGGAAAGGGAATGGAACGGGCAGTTGAAACCGTAGGGGAATTGTCAAACAGGGAGCATCCTAAGGTAGCGTTGACTTTTGATGACGGACCGCACATGGTTTATACGGAAATGCTGCTGGACGGATTGAAGGAGCGGGGGATTTGCGCTACCTTTTTTCTCATAGGAAAGAATATTGAGGGTAATGAAGAAATTGTGCAGAGAATGCAAAAAGAGGGGCATCTCATTGGCAATCATACTTATCATCATGTGAATTTAAAGGAGCTTTCCCAGAAAGAAGCAGAACAGGAAATTCAAAAGACTGGGAATAAAATTTATGAAAGCGCCGGCATCTGCACTGCATTTGTCCGTCCGCCTTTTGGGGAATGGAGGAAAAATCTGGATTTAGATATGACTATGATTCCGGTGTCATGGAATGTTGATTCTCTGGACTGGACCACAGAAAATACGGAAAAAATTATAAAAAGGGTAGTGAAAGATGTGGAAGAAGATGATATTATTTTAATGCATGATGTTTATAAAACCTCCGTGGAAGCAGCGCTTCAGATTGTGGATATTCTGAAGGAACGGGGGTATGAATTTGTGACAGTGGATAAATTGCTGCTGGAATAGGAGATACATATGGATTTATTTGATTATATGAAAGAACAGACCCTGGAGAATGAGTCGCCGCTGGCCTCCAGAATGCGTCCTGTAACTCTGGAAGAGGTGGCAGGGCAGCAGCACATCATTGGAAAGGATAAATTGCTTTACCGGGCCATTAAGGCGGATAAACTGGGAAGCGTGATTTTCTATGGCCCTCCGGGAACCGGGAAAACCACTCTGGCAAAGGTCATTGCCAATACCACCAGCGCCAGGTTTAAACAGTTAAATGCAACGGTTGCAGGGAAAAAGGATATGGAAGAGGTGGTAAAAGAGGCCCAGGAGTATCTTGGCATGTATGGAAAGAAAACCATTTTGTTCATTGACGAGATTCACCGGTTTAATAAGGGACAGCAGGATTATCTTCTTCCTTTTGTGGAGGATGGAACTTTAATTCTCATTGGAGCCACTACAGAGAATCCCTATTTTGAGGTAAATGGGGCGTTGATTTCCAGGTCTATTGTGTTTGAGTTAAAACCTCTTGGAAAAGAAGATATTTGCAGCTTGCTGGAACGGGCAGTGACAGATGTGGAAAAAGGCATGGGAAGCTATCAGGCAGTGCTTCATGAAGATGCCAGAGATTTTCTGGCAGATATTTCCGGGGGAGATGCCAGGGCTGCTTTAAATGCTCTGGAACTGGGAATTCTTACTACAGAGAAAAGCCCGGACGGGAAGATTCATATTGATTTGGAGACCGCTTCCCAGTGTATTCAGAAGCGGGTGGTGCGGTATGACAAAACCGGGGATAATCACTATGATACCATCTCTGCGTTTATTAAGAGTATGCGGGGGTCAGACCCGGATGCAGCGGTGTTTTATCTGGCAAAGATGCTCTATGCAGGGGAAGATATTAAATTTATTGCCCGCAGGATTATGATTTGTGCTGCAGAGGATGTGGGAAACGCAGACCCACAGGCTTTGCAGGTGGCAGTGGCAGCAGCCCAGGCAGTAGAAAGACTTGGGATGCCGGAGGCAAGGATTCCTCTGGCTCAGGCAGTAACTTATGTAGCAAGCGCGCCTAAGAGCAATGCAGCCTACCTGGCTGTGGATGAGGCTCTGGAAGCTGTAAGAAGTACGAAAACAACAGTTCCTGTACATCTTCAGGATTCTCATTATAAGGGTGCAGGGAAGCTGGGACATGGCATTGGCTATCAGTATGCTCATGATTATCCCAATCATTATGTAGAGCAGCAGTATCTGCCTTCAGAGCTTTCCGGCAGGGTATTTTACCATCCTACAGAGAACGGATACGAAAAGAACATACAGGAATATTTTGCGAAAATTCATGGAAGTAAGAGTAAGGAACAGGAAGAAGAAAAATGAGAGAAGAGCAGCATGATTTTTCCAGGGGAAGTATGCTGGGGAATATTCTCCGGCTGTCCCTTCCTCTGATTGTGGCGCAGTTTATTAATGTTTTGTACAATATTGTGGACAGAATGTACATTGGAAGGATTCCGGGAGCAGATTCGGCGGCTCTTACAGGAGTGGGAGTTGCTTTTCCTATTATTACAGCCATTACCGCGTTTTCCCTGCTGGTTGGAACAGGAGGAGCGCCTCTTTGCTCCATTGCCAGAGGAAAAGGAGATGAGAAGAGAGCAGAGCACATTATGGGAAATTCTTTCCTTATGACTCTGGTTATGGGTGTGGTGCTTCTTGGAATGGGACTTTTGGTGAAGGAGCCTCTGTTATATGCCCTGGGCGCCAGTCCGGCAACCTTTGGCTATGCCAATGATTATATCAGTATTTATCTTTTGGGTACGGTTTTTGTGATGATTAGCCTTTCCATGAACGGATTTATTAATTGTCAGGGCTTTGCAAAAATGGGAATGCTTACCGTACTCATTGGAGCAGTGCTGAATCTGATTCTGGACCCTGTATTTATTTTTGTATTTCATATGGGTGTGAAGGGGGCTGCCATTGCAACGGTACTTTCCCAGATGGTATCAGCTCTTTGGGTGGTGCGGTTTCTCACCGGAAAGAAGACCTTGCTTCGCCTTCGGCTTTCTTCTATGAAACCGGATTTTCCCTGCATGGGAGAGATTTTAAGCCTGGGGCTTTCTGGCTTTATTATGGCGGCAACCAACTGTGGCGTCCAGGTGGTTTGTAATGTAACTCTTCAATCCTATGGCGGGGATGTGTACGTGGGAATTATGACTATTGTAAACTCTGTAAGAGAGGTGTTAAGTGTTCCGGCCAGTGGACTGACCCAGGGAACACAGCCGATTTTAGGCTTTAATTACGGAGCCGGGGAATATACAAGAGTGAAATCGGGAATTAAAATTATGTCTGTGATTTGTATGGTATATACTACTATTGCCTGGGTGATTACGCTGTTGATTCCACAGGTATTTATCTGCCTGTTTAATGGAGGAGAAGAGCTTATGGAGCTTGGGGTACCTGCCATGCGGATTTATTTCTTTGGATTTTGTTTTATGTCATTACAGTTTGCAGGACAGAGTGTCTTTACAGGGCTTGGGAAAGCAAAGCAGGCCATTTTTTTCTCCCTGCTTCGGAAAGCTGTCATTGTGATTCCTCTGACTTTGTGGCTGCCCAGGGTGGCAGGCCTTGGGGCAACCGGAGTATTCTTAGCAGAGCCCATTTCCAATTTTATTGGAGGAACTGCCTGTTTTGTAACCATGCTTTGCGTCATCTGGCCTGCACTTTCAAGAAAGCAGTAGTTTTTCGGCGATTTCCTGACAGATTTCAGCCACAGATTTGTTATCGGTAGAGATGACAAAATCAGCGGCAGCCAGGTATTTGTCTTGTCGCTGCTCCATAAGGCTGGCAATGCTTTCCGGCGTTTTGCGGTCTTTTAATAGAGGACGGGAGGTGTCTGCCTTTGTCCGGCTAAGGATGGTTTCCGGGCTGGCAGTTAAGAGGACAACCTTACCGTTCTTTTTCATTTCTTTTACATTTTCTTCCCTTAAGGCAGCGCCGCCCCCACAGGAAATGATTTTGTTCTGGCAATTCTGTAAGTCTCTTAAAAGTTCTGTCTCCAGTTTACGAAAATAAGGCTCTCCATGTACCTGAAAAATTTCCGGAATAGACATGCCCTCCTGTCTGGCAAGAACTTCATCCATTTCTATGATTTCCATATGATACTTGCGGCTTAAAGATGCTGCCACCGTACTTTTTCCGGTTCCCATAAATCCGATTAAAACAAGATTCATAAAATTTACCACCTTTTCGATTTAAAGTATGAAAATATTATAACAGCAGAAAAGGTCTGGTTCAAGAGGGAAAAGATATCATTAGCCGACTAATTATATTTTTGTGAGATGTTTCTAAAAAAAATGTAAAATATGGAAGTTTAACTTGATTTTTTTACAGAATGGACATAATATAAGTTAGTCGACTAACGAAAAAGAAAGGAGAAGAGAAGATGCAAATTGGAAACGAAGATGATAGTTTGCGCAGACGATTGGTGCAGCTTACTCATCTGTATTTCAGAGAAACTTTTCAGGAACTACAGAAGATTGGGATTCATCCCAAACAGGTTCCCTTCATGATTCTCCTAAGTGACCATGAGGGACTCAGCCAGCGGGAAATTTCAGAGGAGCTTGGTATCAGCCCTCCTACGGTTGCAGTATCTGTGAAACGGTTAGAAAAATCCGGCCTGGTAGAGCGTCAGGAGGATGCAAAGGACCAGAGAAGATGCAGGATTTATCTCACAACACAGGGAAAAGCAGTAATCTGTAATGTGAAGAAATGCGTGGAGGAAAAAGAAGCGCTGGTATTTCAGGGATTTACAGAAGGTGAGCAGTGCTTAATGAAACGTTTCTTTGACCAGATGATAGAGAACCTGACAGAGAAAAAAGAAGAAACAGGAAAGGAGAAAACAGATGTTTAAAATGTTTCATTATATGAAAGAGCGTTGGTATTATATTGTGATGATTGTGGCGCTCTTGTTTGTCCAGGCATTTTGCGACCTTTCTTTGCCGGATTACACATCAAAAATTATTAATGTGGGAATCCAGCAAAAAGGTGTGGAAGATGGAGTGCCGGAAACCATAAGAGAGGAATCCATGGATAAATTGCTGCTTTTTCTGGAACAGGAAGAAGCAGAAGAGGTGCTGGATGCTTACAAGAATAAAGATGGAATTTATAAACTTCAGTCTGTGACAGAGGAAGAACGGGAAGAACTGAATCAGATTTTGGGAATCCCGGAGCTGGTTGTAACAGGGCTTTCTGATGAAGAATCAGAAGAAACAAAGAAAATCAAAGAACAGATGAAACTTCCCAAGGAAGCAGATTTGTTCCAGGTTTTTCAGAGTATGCCAAAGGAACAGCTAGAGACCATGACAGAGGAAATGAAAAAGGAACTGGAAGAAATGCCGGATTCCATTGTAACCCAGAGCGCAGTGTTGTTTGTAGAGCAGGAATATGAGGCTCAGGATATTGATATGGATAAACTGCAAATGGAGTATATCCTCATGAGCGGCGTAAAAATGCTGGGGCTGGCCTTTCTGGCTATGGCAGCAGCCATTGCAGTGACCTTCCTGTCCGCAAGAGTAGCGGCAGTGCTGGGACGGAATCTGAGAAACAGCATTTACAGAAAGGTGATTTCTTTTTCCGGCAGGGAGCTGAACCAGTTCTCCACAGCGTCTTTGATTACCAGAAGCACCAATGACGTACAGCAGGTACAGATGTTGTTTACTCTTTTGTTCCGTATTGTTCTGTATGCGCCAATTCTGGGAATCGGCGGCGTTTATAAGGTGTTTCAGACCGATGCGTCCATGACCTGGATTCTGGCATTGGCGGTAGTGGTAATTATGCTGTTTGTGGTACTGCTGTTTCGGATTGCCATGCCGAAATTTACCAGGCTGCAGTTTTTAATTGATGAATTGAACCTGGTTTCCAGAGAGATTCTCACCGGTGTGCCGGTTGTCCGGGCATTTAGCAGGGAAAAACATGAGGAAGAGCGTTTTGAAGAAGCCAATGCAAGGCTTACGAAAACCAATCTTTTTGTAAACCGTTGTATGACCTTTATGATGCCGGTTATGATGCTGTTGATGAATGGTGTTACGGTTCTTATTGTCTGGAACGGTGCTCATGCAGTAAATGAAGGTTCCATGCAGGTGGGAAATATGATGGCATTTATGCAGTATGCAATGCAGATTATTATGGCATTCCTTATGATTACCATGATGTCTATTATGATTCCAAGAGCCAATGTGGCGGCAAAACGTATTAATGAGGTGATGGAAACCCAGGTAAGTATTCAGGACAGCCAGGAAGTACAGTCTGTTCAGGAAGATAAGAAGGGTCAGATTGTGTTTGACCATGTAAGCTTTTCTTATCCGGGAGCGGATGAAAAAACGCTGCATGACATTGATTTTACTGCCAGAAAAGGGGAAACCGTAGCCTTTATTGGAAGTACAGGAAGCGGCAAGAGTACCCTGGTAAATTTGATTCCACGTTTCTTTGATGTGACAGAAGGACGTATTTTGGTAGATGGAGTGGATATCAGAAATCTGAAACTCCATGATTTACGGGAACGGATTGGTTATGTGCCGCAGAAGGCAGTGCTGTTCTCCGGTACCATTGATTCTAATATTCGCTATGGAAAAGAGGAAGCAACAGAGGCAGAGGTGAAAAAGGCTGCCCAAATTGCCCAGGCATGGGAATTTATTGAAGAAAAAGAAGATGGTGTAAATTCTGCCATTGCCCAGGGTGGAACCAATGTTTCCGGGGGACAGAAACAGCGGCTTTCCATTGCAAGAGCCATTGCCAAAGAGCCGGAAATCTATATTTTTGACGATAGTTTTTCAGCCCTGGATTATAAGACGGATGTGGTTTTGCGCCGGGCATTGAAAAAGGAAACCAAAGATGCTACTACATTGATTGTTGCTCAGAGAATCAGTACCATTCTCCATGCAGATAAGATTCTGGTTCTGGATGAGGGACGTGTGGTTGGACAGGGAACGCACAGAGAGCTTTTGAATTCCTGTGAGGTTTACCGTCAGATTGCCATGTCACAGCTATCAGAGGAGGAATTAGCCAATGAGTAAAGCAAGAGGACCAATGGGTCATGGCCACGGACATGGCATGTCCGGTGAAAAGGCCAAGGATTTTAAAAGTGCCATGAAACGGTTGTTCCGGTATATGAAACGTTACCGTATCCAGCTTGGAATCATGATGATTTTTGCAGTTGGCAGCACCATATTTAACATTATCGGACCAAAGATTTTAGGAAAAGCGACTACAGAACTTTTCAACGGTCTGGTGTCAAAAATCAGTGGAGGCAGCGGAATTAATTTTGGAAAAATCGGTGAAATTCTGCTGTGGACTCTGGGACTTTATCTGGTAAGCTCTGCCTTTTCCTTTATTCAGGGATGGATTATGACAGGTATTTCTAATCAGGTGACTTATAGTCTGAGAAAAGATATTTCCAAAAAGATTAACCGCCTGCCCATGAAATATTTTGAAAGCAGAACCCATGGAGAGATTTTGTCCAGGATTACCAATGATGTGGATACCTTGCAGACCAGTATTAACCAGAGTTTTACACAGTTGATTACTTCTGTGACCATGCTGGTTGGTGTCTTTATTATGATGCTTTCCATTAATGTATGGATGACCCTGGCGGCTGTTTTGATTCTGCCAATTTCCATGCTGATTATTTCAAAAGTTATGAAACGTTCCCAGAAATATTTCCAGGCACAGCAAAAATATCTGGGTGAAGTAAACGGTCAGATTGAGGAAATCTACAGTGGGCAGAATGTGGTAAAAGCCTTTAACAAAGAGGAAGACGTAGTAAAAGAATTTGAAGCAACCAATGAAAAACTTTATACTTCTGCATGGCGTTCCCAGTTTTTCTCCGGTATGATGATGCCTATTATGCAGTTTGTGGGAAATCTGGGATATGTTATGGTAGCCCTTCTTGGCGGTGTTATGGTGATTAAAGGAAAAGTTGCAGTGGGTGATATCCAGGCGTTTTTCCAGTATATAAGAAACTTTACACAGCCTATCCAGCAGATTGCCCAGGTTACAAATCTTTTGCAATCATCTGCCGCTGCTGCAGAGCGTGTGTTTGAATTTCTGGATGAGGAAGAAGAGGACCAGGTGGCAGAACATCCGGTGGACATTAGTAATATTCAGGGAAATGTGGAAGCACGCCATGTGGCCTTTGGATATAATCCGGACCGCCTGATTATTCACGATTTTAGCGGTGTGGTAAAGGCTGGACAGAAGGTAGCCATTGTAGGTCCCACAGGAGCCGGAAAAACTACCATGATTAAACTGTTGATGCGGTTCTATGATGTAAATTCAGGGGAAATTCTCATAGACGGTCACAATGTGAAAGATTTTAACAGAAGCCAGCTTCGTGAAATGTTTGGTATGGTGCTTCAGGATACCTGGCTGTTCCATGGAACCATTATGGAAAACATTCGTTATGGAAGACTGGATGCAACAGATGAGGAAGTCATAGCAGCAGCAAAGGCAGCCCATGCACATCATTTCATTATGTCCCAGCCGGGAGGTTACCAGATGATGCTCAATGAGGAAACCAGCAACATTTCCCAGGGACAGAAGCAGCTTCTTACCATTGCAAGAGCTATTCTGGCGGACAACAAGATTCTGATTCTGGATGAAGCAACTTCTTCTGTAGATACCAGAACAGAAGAGCAGATTCAGGGCGCTATGGATAATCTTATGCGGGGAAGAACCAGCTTTGTCATTGCACACAGACTTTCTACCATTCGTGACGCAGATTTGATTCTGGTTATGAAAGACGGAGATATTATTGAACAGGGAACTCACGATTCCCTGCTGGCAGAGGGCGGCTTCTATGCAAACCTCTACAACAGCCAGTTTGAAAAAGCAGAAGCAATTTAAAAATGAGTAAGAGACAGAGCCATCCGGTATTTGACAGAAGTAATTACTGAGGTGGCTCTGTTTTTTTCATTGAGAGGAGACGGGGTGGGTGGTATAATAATTGCATGTAAAAAAGGTTTATGGGAGACAGATATATGAGTATTTTAAAAATTGCGTTGCTGCAAATTGCGCCTGATAAAACGCTGGAGGAGAATCTGGAAAAGGGTATAGAGTGTTGTAAAAAGGCAAAAGAAATGGGAGCGGATATTGCCCTGTTTCCGGAAATGTGGAGCAATGGTTATAGAATTTATGACAGGCCTGTAAAAGAATGGCAGGCAGAAGCTATTCTGGTTGAGAGTGATTTTGTGAATGCTTTTGGCAGTCTGGCAAAAGAACTGAACATGGCAATCGGAGTCACTTTATTGGAGAAATTTGAGCCATTTCCACGCAATTCCATGGTTCTGTTTGACCGGTATGGAGTACAAAAACTGGTGTATGCAAAAGTACATACCTGCGATTTTTCAGTGGAGGCAAATCTGACACCAGGAGAGGATTTTTATGTCACAACATTAGACACAGAAGCAGGTGAAGTGCAGGTGGGAGCCATGATTTGTTATGACAGAGAGTTTCCGGAAAGCGCGAGAATTCTTATGCTAAAGGGAGCAGAATTAATCCTGGTTCCCAACGCCTGCCCCATGGAAATTAATCGTCTGTCCCAGCTTCGGGGCAGAGCTTATGAGAACATGACAGCCATTGCTACATGCAATTATCCGGGAACTGTGCCGGACTGCAATGGAGGTTCCAGTGTTTTTGATGGAATAGTTTACTTACCGGAACTGGAAGGCTCCAGGGATACCTGCATTTTGCAGGCCGGTGAAAAAGAGGGGATTTATCTTGCTGAGCTGGATTTACAGCAATTGCGGAAATACCGGGAAACAGAGGTTCATGGAAATACATACCGCCATCCGAAAAAATATGGAAAATTAGTGGAGACCAGGATTGAAAAACCCTTTGTCAGGACAGATTACAGGGAGTAGAAAAGGAGTGTTTTGTGGGGAAAATGCGGAAAGAAGCGATAAGTATTATCGTTGGTTCAGATGGTCCTACCAGTGTGTTTGTTGCAGGAAAAACAGGAAAACAATCTGTAAAAATGCGGATAAAGAATGCAATTTATAGAAGAAAACAAAAGAAGGCGAAAAAGAGAATTCACCCAGGAAGTCATACCCTGGAGGAAGTGTTAGAGTATGCAAAAGAGCACTATGATATAACAGAAATCAGCACCACACAAAGGCGTTATGAAGAACAAAAAAAGTGTTGGAAGGAAGGGGTAATTTGGAAATATAAGCCGGAATTGTTAGGAGAACTGAGAGATATTGAACATCCTGATACCTCTGATAAGAAAGCCATGGATGCGTTTTTGGAAAAGGTAAGACAGCGTAGCAAAGTGGTGGAAGAAATACCAGATTGTGAGATTGCCATGGATTTTCATATATATGAAATAAAATATCAGGGTGGGACCATAGAAATCGCAGTAGATTATCATTGGGAGATGTTTGATATCTCTTACAGAGGAAACAAAAAGAGAATGAAAACCCTGGGAAAAATAGCACAGGAATTATATCTTTATTATGGCGTTACCCAAGAGGATATTGAGAGAAGAACAGTGAGATATAGCAAACTATTGCTGAGTTTAAGTGTATGAGGAGGATATAATGGGAAAAATCAGAATTATGAAAAAGAATGATGAATATTCATCAGAATATGAAATCGGAGATGTTTTTGAAACAACCGGAACCTGGTATGGCGGCGTTCATATTGTAGGAAAAACAGGAGTGCCGGTATCTCTGGATAAAGAAGAATACGTGGAAATTAATACAGAACCGGAGAGCAAAGAAGAGATTTCCACCAGAGATATTCAGGAAGGAGATATTGTACAGCATTTTAAAAGAGAGTGGGTTTCAGAAAAAACTTCAGAATATCTCTATAAGGTACTGGCATTTGCACAACACACAGAAACAGGAGAACGTCTGGTAATTTACCAGGCATTATATACACCGTTTAAAGTCTGTGCCAGACCCTTGGCTATGTTTATGAGCGAAGTAGACAGGGAAAAATATCCTGATATCAGACAGAAATATAGGTTTGAGAAAGTGCAGTTGTGATGGATTCGCAGAGGAGGAAAACATTGATAAAAGCAGTGATTTTTGATATGTATGAGACCCTGATTACTCATTATGAATGTCCTTTATATTTCAGCGCGGAAATGGCGAAAGATGCAGGGATTTCAGAAGAGAATTTCAGAAAAATATGGAGAGAAACCGAAACCAAAAGAACCATTGGAAAGCTTTCTTTTGAAGAAGTATTAGAGCGGATTTTGAAAGAAAATAATAGCTATTCAGAAGAAAAATTAAGATATATAGCTGCAAAACGTATTCATACAAAGGAAGAATTATTTTGCCATTTACACAAGGAAATTATACCATTACTGAGTGCGCTGAAGGAAAGGAAAATTCAGATTGGATTAATCAGTAATTGTTTTTCCGAAGAGGCAAAGGTTATTAAAAAGAGTATTTTATATCCATATTTTGATGTTCCGCTTCTGTCCTATGATGAGGGATTACAGAAACCAGATGCTGCAATTTTTGAAAGATGTCTGGAGAGACTGCAAGTGTTTCCACAGGAATGTTTGTATGTGGGAGATGGTGGAAGTTTTGAATTGGAAGCAGCAGAGAAAATGGGAATGAAGGCAGTGCAGGCAGTTTGGTATGTAGCTCAGAGAAAGGCAGAGTTTCAGCAGACAGAGAGTCCGCTGGAACTTTTAAGATTACTTTAATATTGGCACTCCGTGCGCTCAAGGAGTGCCAATACATTTAAAGTTTACTGTATTTTTCTATATATTCTTCTGCCTCTTCCACAGAAAGAGAAAAACTGTTCGTTAATTTGTCCAGAAGCTGTTCTTTGGGAAGCTGTAGTTCTGTGAAAGTGCGAATTATCTCACGTATGCCAGTTTTGATGCCGTCCTGTACTCCAGCTTCGTGGCCTTTTTTCCAGGAATCTTCTTTTAAGAATTCCCGGAATTCATTTTCGTCATATTCTGTTAAGATCATATCTATCACCTCAGCCTTGTTTTTACGTAGTATCTCAGACAGGATATTTTGGGAAATGCAATCTTCCACTGCAGTTTCTACCGCTTCTTGAAATGGAAGTCCTACAGAAATTTTGCTGCGGATTGTGTGAATAAACTGGGCATACTCTTTTAAAATGCGGCATTTTTCCATGAGTTCCTGATTATGTCCAACATTGATATTCAGTAGAAGGGCAGTGCATTCTAAAGCAGGCTGCAATCCTTTTCCATTCTGAATAAATAAGTCACTGAGTGGAATTTCTTTACGCTCCGGTTCTTCCATGGAACCATTGTAAAATACCAGATATACTGGAAAATGAATCCTGAGGGGAGAATCTGTATAAAGCTTTTGCTTCATGGGTTCAATGTAATTCCGGTACATGGCAGAGAAATAAAAGAGACCACGCAGGGGAAGGTTGGGGCTGTGGGTGCTTTGATGTTCATAAAGACTCATGATATCATCAATAATAAACGATAAGTCATTTTTCATCCCCATATAGACTACGTCATCAATGGTTGTAATAACTAAGTCATCAGGATTGTTGTAATGACTGTCATTGATGGCATTATAAAGCTGCAGCAAATTTCCCTTGTCACTGAAAATGAAACGGAACAGTCTGTCTTTATACTTACGATTTAAATAATAATGTTCCAAATAAGTTCCTCCTTTATTTTAACAAAGATATGATTTTGAGGCAACACAAAGAAAGGATATTTAGTTCAAAGGCATCACCAACTTTCAAGATAAGATAAAAGGATTATTTGACGAAATGTCAGGAATTTAAGAGTGTTCATAGAAAAATAGAATTTATGTTTCCAGTATACCAAAACATAGAAGAAAATCAAGAGGAAAAGTTCCTTGAGTTTCCGCAGTTTTATCCACAACGAAATTAATATTCTTATACTGTTATAA